>TARA_R110002049_G_scaffold63108_2_pt1 | contig 144105 bp, 114 predicted proteins | sample TARA_R110002049 | Tara Oceans TARA_R110002049 (sample SAMEA4396941) | marine metagenome | biome: Polar Biome; feature: [SRF] surface water layer (ENVO:00010504); material: water (ENVO:00002006), including particulate matter (ENVO:01000060) such as... | depth 5 m | reverse complement strand
TGTCACGCCGGGGGTCGCGGGTTCGAGTCCCGTCCGCTGCGCCATTTCCCCCCTCAGATGTAAATCCTGTTTATCCCCTGAATCGTGTAGCAGTTATCACTGCGCTGATTCGCCTGTCCGTTTATCTCTGATCCTGTAGCCTGCCCCTTCAAGCCCTGTTAAGCTGATTGCTTTATTTCGCCCTGTGTGGGCCTGTCTATTGAGGTAAGCATGAAGCGTAATCTGCTGGCAGTCAGTGTTGCAGTCGGTGTCTTGATATTGTCCGGTTGCGAGAAGGAACCAGAACTTACTACCCCTATCCAGCAAGCCTCCTATGGCATTGGTTTGAACATGGGGCAGAGCCTGTTGCAGGATGGCCTGGATGATATTGATGCTCAGGCATTGGCGCTCGGTCTGGAAGATGCGCTATCCAAGGCTGATCATCGGGTAGGTGATGAGGAGCTGACTGCTGCTTTCACCACGTTGCAGGAGCGCGCGCAAGAGCGTGCCAAAAACCTGGCTGACAAATCCCTGGAAGCCAATAAGAAGTATCTGGAAGAAAATGCCGCGAAAGACGATGTGGTAACCACCGAGTCTGGCTTGCAGTATGAAGTCTTGACTGCTGGCGATCAGGATTCTGCGCAGCCTGCTGCGGATGACGTGGTTGTCGTGCATTACGAAGGTCGTTTGGTTGATGGTACTGTTTTCGACAGCTCTGTCGAGCGCGGTGAGCCAGCAGAGCTGCCGGTCAATGGTGTTATTCCTGGCTGGATGGAAGCACTGCAGCTAATGCACGTGGGTGATAAGTGGAAAGTGACCTTGCCGAGTGAGCTGGCCTACGGTGAGCGCAGTCCTAGCCCGGTTATTCCTCCTAATTCTGTCCTGGTGTTTGAAATGGAGCTGATCTCCATTGCTCCCACAGAAGAATAAGCGGTAACACGTAGGAATGCCCGAGGCAAGGCCTTCGGGCATTCAAGTGTTACCCTTATGCACAATTTCCGGTAACACTTTCTGTTTACTTCCTACTTATTTTCTGATCCTTTCCTTCCTTTGTAACTGGCTGAAAAATATCGCTTTTTTCTCTGGTTAAAATATACCCTTTTTGACTGCAAGCGCTTTCTAACGGGCGTTTGAAGCACTTTTCCAGTTTTTTTACACAGAGTTATCCACAGGTTCTGTGGGTAACCGATCAAGATGTATCAGGTGTAAGGGGTTGCTCAGTCGAAGCGCTGGACTATGCGTTGCATTCGGCCATCTTCAATCATCTGATCAATGCTTTGGGCCAGTCTTTGGCTGTTGTCTTCAGTGGGGTTGGTAATGGCGCATTGCAGTGAGAAGGTTTCTACCGCCCAGTTACTGATACGAAATGATGTTTGGCCGGTCGGTAGCAGGTGTTTTACTGCGCGACGCAGGTCGATGGCGGCATCCAGTCGACCTCGTTCAAGCATCTTTAGTCTGGTTGGCAGATCACGTACGTCGTGCCGCGTGATGAGCTGCTGTTCAAAGGCAAGGGTTGCCTGGGGGGAGTAGTGGTAGCCCTGCGTGGTCCCGACTATTGCCCCTTTGAGCTGGCCGAGTGATGCGGGGGCAGGAGTGTCCAGCCGCGTTATTATCACGTCCGCATCCTCATAGAGGCTTTTCGTCCACAGCAGAGATGTCGGTGAGCCTAGCCACGTTGGTTGCGTATTGCAGATGATATTAATCCGGCCGTTTGCCAGGGATTCTTCAATTCGGTTATTTGGGGTCGCAACAAAGATAACGTCGCGCTCGACTACGGCGGCGACTTCGATACCAATGTCGTGCGTCAGGCCTGCTTGCAAGTCGTTATTCTGGACAATCACATAAGGAGCCGGGTCTGCTGGGGAGTATCCCCATAGCAGCGGCTGAGCCTGACTAAGCTGCGTTGTAAGGGCCAGTCCAGCCAAAGCCAGACCAGAGGTGAAATTGGACACAGTTAACCCGCTATCAGTGATACCGCTTTAATCTTAGCTCATTGGCGAGCTAAATAATCTGACAGTGATGATCTTCTTTTTGCTCGGGCGCCTGCTCAGTGCTCGCTAGCTGCAGTGCGTTCGACAGTGCAATACTGAAGCCGCGTATCTTTTTTGCATCGTGTTTGGCGCGGGAGGCGTGCTCTGCCAGATAGGCAGGGTCTATCTTCTCGGCGTGTTGTCCCCTTAGTTGAAGTACGCCGATGGAGAGGTTGAGTAGGTCGTGTTTGCGCCAATTACCTTCCCTGTCTGGCGCGCTGAAGCCTTGATCTTTTATATGCTCGGGGCGATAAAGGGTCAGGCATAATTGCTGAAAGCGCTGATCTAGTTGATTAAGCCTTTGGCGCCAGTCTTTGCTGCGCATGACCAGCATGAAGTCATCGCCGCCGATGTGCCCGACGAAGTCTTTCTGTGGGTCGCATAGCTCGCGTAATAGTTGGGCCAGGGCCAGTAGTACTTCGTCACCTTTGCCATAACCATAGAGGTCGTTAAAGGGCTTGAAGTTGTCCAGGTCGACGTAGCATAGCTGTGCGTCCTCCTGCTGCTCCAGCAGGCGCTCCAGGCACTGCTGGATAGGGATGTTCCCGGGCAGCAGGGTTAGCGGGTTGGCGTGTCGCGCTTGTTGTAGCTTGAGTTCGGTGATTTGTCGCAGTACGTCAATGCCGCGTCCCAGCCCTTTATAAACGCCTTGGTCGATAATTATAAAGTCGTCTTCCAGGCGCTGGCGCGCTCGGCTGGTAAGCAGCCGGCTCACACGCTGCAGGCTTTGCCGTATATCTACCAGCAAGCAATCGGTATCCATTAATTTACGGATGGGTTTGCGACTGTAAATTTCCTGCGCAAAGGGCTTGAGCATGGTTTGGCTTAACGCATGGCGTTGCACCGCGCCGATCGGGCGCTGATGGTCGTCCAATATGGCTAGTGTGTTGAGCGTGGGTTGTTGCTGAAAAAAAGCCAGTACGTTCTGTACCAGCGTGTTTTCGTTCAGCCCGGCTACGGGCAGCAGCAGGCTGTGGATTGGGGCGTCGTCGCTGCTGGTCGATTTACGCTGATTCAATCGCTCTGCCAGCAGCTCGGGATTTATCTCTGGCACACTCGCAGGGCGACCCAGCCAATACCCTTGAACCCAGTCGATACCGATTTCTTCCAGAACGGCAAGTTCTTCGGGTTGTTCAATGCCTTCGGCGATGACTTGAGCTCTTGAGGCGTTGGCCATTTGCAGAATGGATACGACGAACTCGCGCTTGATAGGGTCCTGATGTATGCCATCAACAAAGTGCCGGTCTATCTTGACGTACTCTGGGTGTAATTCGGACCACAGGCGCAGGCTGGAGTAGCCCGCACCAAGATCGTCCAGCGCAATGGAGAACCCCATGTCGCGGTAGTGGTGGAGCGCAGTCTGGAGCAGGTTCAGGTCTTCTATGGGGGCTTGCTCGGTCAGCTCGATCACTACACGATCAGGCGTTAACCCCTTGGCTTCAAGCATTGCCAGTGTGCCGCCGGAGTAATGCTGCTGCTCGAGCAGACTTTCCGGTGAGACGTTGAGAAACAGCTTGCCAGGCAGCCTTAAGGCACAAAATCGGTCGATGGCGTGGCTGCGGCAGAGCATTTCCAGCTCGGTTAGCATGCCGTGGTAGCGAGCGGCAGCAAACAGGGTAAGAGGGGAGTGCAGGGGGCTGTTGGAAGGGCCTCGGCTCAGCGCCTCATAGCCTATGACGCGTTGTTCCAGGCTGGATACGATGGGCTGAAACAGGCTGGATATAGCGCCTCTGTTGAGGATGTTCAGCAGCGCTTGGCGTTGTTCGGAGACGGTCATTGGCGATCCCGGGCGAATGGATTTTACTTTGCCCGGCAGCCTGAGAGGCTCTGGATAGGCACACTGACGGGCAATTGTACTGACCCGAGGCAGTGTGCCATCACCATATTACAGAAAAGTTACAGTTGTTGGCCGCGCAACTTAGTTGGCCTTGGCCACCTGATGCTCCAGTTGCAGGAGATCCACCAGAATTTGCCCCGTTTCGACCAGAAAGGCGTCGGGCTCTTCGTCCGATGTGCTGCTGTGCAAAGCTACCTCGTCTGCAGGATCTTCTTTTTCCAGAGAGGCTAGCGGCTCCTCACCGTTTGCCGTACGCCGCGTATTTTCCATGACCAACAGACGTGACTCGTAGTCGTTCAGCTGTTGCTTACGCTTGTCCTCATTCAACGGCAAGGTTTTGCGCGCCTTGATTTCGTCGTCCAGGCCCAAGCGGGCCAGAGTGTAGACAAAGTCAGGGTCGTTTGCCGCGCGCGCTTCATGGTCGATCAGCAGTTGCTGGACGAAGGGTTTGAGCTGCTGGCTGCTGCTGTAGCGCGCAGGCGGAATGGTATCCCACGGCATGGCATGAGGCAGCGCGCTTTCGCCTATTTCCTTACTGTCCAGCAATGATGGATAGCTGATGTCGGGTACCACCCCGCGATGCTGAGTGCTCTGACCGGAAACACGATAGAACTTGGCCAGGGTCAATTTCAATTCGCCATGATTGAGCGGTTGAATCGACTGCACCGTGCCTTTGCCAAAGGTTGGCTCACCAATGATGAGCGCGCGGCCATAGTCCTGCATGGCGCCAGCAAAGATCTCCGATGCGGAGGCGGATAGGCGGTTTACCAGCACGGCCATGGGGCCGTTGTAGGTGACACCTGACTCGGGGTCGTCAAGCACCTGTACATCGCCTTCAGTATTGCGGACCAGTACGGTAGGTCCTTGGTCGATGAACAGGCCGGTCAATTCGGTGGCTTCTTGCAGGGAGCCGCCGCCATTGTCACGCAGATCAAGGACCACGCCATCAACGTTCTCTGCTTTCAGCTCTTCGAGCAAGCGACGTACGTCACGCGTAGTGCTGCGGTAATCCGGATCGCCCTGACGGTAGGCTTTGAAGTCGAGGTAAAAACCGGGTAGATCAATGACGCCGATGCGGTAGTCATGGCCCTGGTTGTTTAGCTCGATCACACGTGACTTGGCTGCCTGGTCTTCCAGCTTGATCGCTTCGCGAGTCAGGTTGACCACTTTGCTGGCCATATCGCCGGGTGGGTTGCTGGCAGGGATGACTTCCAGGCGGACGTTCGAGCCTTTGGGGCCGCGGATCAACTTGACCACTTCGTCCAGGCGCCAGCCGATAACGTCCACCATTTCTCCATCAGCCTGGGCAACACCGACGATACGGTCGGCCGCGGCAAGTTGCTGGCTGCGCTGGGCCGGTCCGGCGGGGACCAGGCGCATTATCTTGGTGTATTCATTATCGCTCTGCAGGACGGCACCGATACCTTCCAGAGACAGGCTCATGTTGATATCGAAGTTTTCTGCATTTTCCGGTGACAGGTACTGGGTGTGGGGGTCGTACACCTGCGCCAGTGCGTTGATGTAATTTTGGAAAATATCTTCCGAGCGGGTCTGGCTGATGCGTATCTGTTGTCCCTTGTAGCGCTTCACCAGCTGGGTCTGGATGTCATCCAACGTTTTGCCGGACAGCTTCAGGCGCAACACTTCATCTTTGATTTGGTCGCGCCAGAGTTGGTGCAGCGCTTCGTCATCTCTGGCCCAGGCAGCGTCTTCGCGATCAACCAGGATTTCCTTGTCGGTGGAGAAGTCGAGAGTTGATAGCTGATTTTCCAGCAGACCCAGGGTGAATTCCAGTCGTTGCTCCAAACGCTCCAGCTGGCGCTTGTGCATATCAAAGCCAACACTCAGATCGCCGCTGAGCAGCAGGTCATCCATGCGCAGCCGGTTTTTGGCAAAACCATCGATGTCCTCCTGGCTGAACAGGCTGCGCTGACTATCCAGCTGCGTCAGGTAGGTGTCGTATACCTGCGCTGAGAGAGCATCGTCCAGGCGTGTACGGTTGTAGTGATGGCGGCGTAGCAGCTCTACTGTGTTTAGGCTGGCGATGACTTGATCACGAGTGGGTTGCAGCTGATCAAGGTCGAGCGGCTCGGCCTTCTCTGCGGCAAAAACGGTGGCGCTGATTGACATAAAAGCAATCAGGCATGACTGGCGCAGGGTGTTGGAACCTTTCATCTGGGGTATCGTATCCGGAGAGAGTATGCTTTATAGAGGTTGTGTGGGAGCCTGAGTTCCCGACTGTATTTACCTATTAGATGAACTATGGAGGCAGCGTGAGAGGATTGCAAGCCGAGGGCGGAGCACTGGTTTGGCAGGAACAGGCAGCAGAAACACTGCAACCTGGCCAAGTTCGCGTGAAGGTCATGGCCGCGGGGTTGAACCGCGCCGACCTGTTGCAAAAGGCGGGTATGTATCCGCCACCCGCTGGCGTGACCAGCGTGCTGGGGCTGGAGTGTGCCGGTCAGGTGGTGGAAGTCGCCGAGGGCACGCGCTGGAAAGTGGGTGATCGGGTCTGTGCGCTGCTGGCCGGCGGCGGTATGGCTGATGAAGTCGTGGTTGATGAGCGTCACTTGCTTACCGTACCCGCTAATCTCGACTGGGCTGAAGCCGCTGCCATTCCGGAAGTATTCAGTACTGCCTGGTTAAATATCTTTGAGCTGGCGAACGCACGGCCGGGCGAAAAGGTATTGATTCACGCGGGTGCCAGTGGTGTGGGTACCGCAGCCATTCAGCTGTGCAAGGCGCAGGGTAACCCGTGCTGGGTAACGGTCGGCAGCCAGGAAAAACTGGACGCTTGTATTAAGCTGGGCGCTGAAGGCGGCGTATTGCGTCAGGATGGTATTGCTACGTTGGCCGACCAAGGTCCGTTTGATGTGGTGTTGGATCCGGTTGGTGCTAACTACGCTGCTGATCACCTTGATCTGCTGGCTGTTGATGGCCGCTGGGTGCTGATTGGTCTTATGGGTGGCCGTGAGGCGACACTGGACCTGGGCAAGATGCTGGTCAAGCGTGCGCGCCTGATCGGCTCCACGTTGCGCACCCGCGATGCTGGCTTTAAGGCAACCTTGCTGGCTGATATGGAACAACGCCTGATGCCGTTGTTTGCCAAGGGCGATCTGCATCCGTTGGTCGCCAAGACATTTGCTTTTGAGGATGCCGAGGCGGCGTTTGCCGAGCTGGCAAGTGACAAGATCGTTGGTAAAGTGATACTGCTGCGCGAGGCTTGATCGAGCAGACTAAAACCCCGCTGTGCAACATGCGCAGCGGGGTTTTTTGTGCTCGCTAAATGAGCTGCGCGCAGTTGTAGAAGTGACGCAACACGCTGGTTAGATAACCTGGATCGCGGCTGCCGGCCAGCTCCCTGATGGAATGCATGGCAAAGGTGGGCGCGCCTATATCGACGGTGCGCACGCCCAGGCGGCTCGCGGTAATTGGGCCGATGGTGCTGCCGCAGCCCATGTCGCTGCGCACAACAAAGCTTTGCACCGGAATATTCGCGGCCTCGCAGAGGGAGCGGAAAAAGGCCGCTGTCTCGCTGTTGGTGGCATAGCGCTGGTTACTGTTGATCTTGATAACCGGCCCGGCGTTCAGCTTGGGGCCGTGATTGTCGTCGTGTTTTGCTGCGTAGTTGGGGTGTACTGCATGCGCGTTGTCCGCGGACACCAGCAGTGAGCGCTGAAGTACCTGAACGCGCTGAGCGGCGTCCGGTACTATGCGGCTGAGTACGTCTTCCAGGAAGGGGCCGTCGGCGCCGCAGCTGGAGCTTGAGCCTATCTCTTCATGGTCGGTGCAGACCAGCAAGCAGGCCTGTTCGGACTCTGCACTCAATAGTGCGGTTAGGCCGACGTGGCAGGACAGCAGATTGTCCAGTCGAGCAGCGCTGAAGAAGTCATTGTCCAGGCCGATAGTAGCTGGCGGCTGGGTGTCATAGAAGCTCAGCTCGTAATCGAGGATGTCCAGGTTGGCGCAATCGGCATGCTCGCGCTGCAATTGCTCAGACAGCAAGGCGCGCAGGTCGCGTGCCGGGTCCAGGCTGTGGGCCAGCAACGGTGGCAGATCGGTTTGTGGGTTGATCGGCAGGCCGTCGTTGACGCCGCGATTGAGGTGGATAGCCAGACTGGGGATTATTGCAATGGGTCGTTTGAAGTTGATCAAGCGACTGGCTATGCGTCCTTCTGCGGTACGAAAGCTGACGCGACCGGCCAGGGACAGGTCGCGGTCGAACCAGGGCGCGAGCAGGGCGCCGCCATACACTTCTACGCCTAGCTGCCACATGCCTTGCTGATCGAGTTCCGGTTGCGGCTTGACCTTAAGGCACGGGCTGTCGGTATGCGCGCCGACTAGGCGAATTCCGCGCTGCAGGCTATCAGCGCCCCCCATCTGAAAGGCAATCAATGACGAGTCGTTGCGCGTCACCAGATATTTGCCGCCGCTTTCAAGCTGCCAGTCTGCGCGCTCATCCAGTGCCTGGTAGCCGGCATCGAGCAGGCGGCTGCGCAATGTCGCGGTGGCGTGAAATGGAGTAGGTGACTGACTGATAAAGTCAGCCAGGTCCTGATTCAAGTCGGTATGCGACATGCCGTATTCCTCGCGGGCAGTGTGATTCAAAAAGGGCAGGGGCACTCAAAGGACAAGCGTTCGGCGGTCTCTGGATGGCTTATCACTAGCTTGGCGGCATGCAGTGCCAGTCGTGGGCAAGCTGCCAGCGCCTGCTCGTGCGCATACAGGCGATCACCTAGCAAGGGATGCCCGATCGCCAGCATGTGAACGCGCAATTGATGTGAGCGGCCGGTAATCGGAGTTAGCTCTACTCGACAGTAGTCACCGTGTCGCTCCAGTATCCGCCAAAAGGTTTGCGCGTGCTTGCCTTGCTCATGGTCGACTATGTGCCTCGGTTTGTTGGGCGGGTCATAGCGCAGTGGCAGGTCAATATGGCCGGCGTCGGTAGCGGGCTGTCCCCAGCATAACGCAATGTAGGTCTTTTCTGTTTCACGGTCATGAAACTGACGTGACAGCTCGCGGTGAGCATCGGGGTTGCGGGCGATGACCAGTAGTCCGGACGTTTCCCAGTCCAGGCGGTGCACAATACGGGCTTCAGGATAGCCGTTATCTTGCAGGCGGGTGATCAGGCAATCCTTGTTATCCTCGGCGCGGCCGGGTACGGATAGCAAAAGAGTGGGCTTGTTGACGATGAGAAAGGCCGGATCCTGATGCAGGATGCCGATATCGGTCAGGGGCATGATGATTCCGCTGCGCCGCCCTGATGCAGGCGGCGCATAGTCTTCAGGGGCGTTCGGGCAGGGTGATGTTCAGCTCCAGGATCGAGCAATCGTCCTGGTTGTCGAGGGCGACATGCACCTGTTCGCGATCAATCTGAACATACTTGCTGATCACGTCGATAATTTCCTGCTGCAGCTGCGGCAGGTAATCGGGCTGGTTACGTTGGCCACGTTCGTGGGCGACTATGATCTGCAAACGCTCTTTGGCAATAGATGCAGTCGCCGGTTTTTTGCGGTCGCGGAAGTAGTCGAAAATGCTCATTTACCGACCTCCAAACAGGCGCTGCAGCAGCCCCTTCTTTTGTAATTCCAAAAAGCGGTGCGGCATATCTTTGCCAAGCAAGCGCTCAACCGCGTCGGCGTAAGCCTGACCCGCGTCGCTCTTGTCGTCCATAATGACGGGTACGCCCTGGTTGGACGCCTTGAGCACGGCCTGCGACTCGGGGATAACGCCCAGCAATGGAATTGACAGGATGTCTTCAACGTCGCTGACCGAGAGCATTTCGCCGTTCTCGACGCGCTCAGGGTTGTAGCGGGTCAGTAGCAGGTGTTCCTTGATTTTCTCACCGGCTTCCGCATGCTTAGATTTGCTTGCCAGTAGGCCCAGCATACGGTCGGAGTCACGCACCGAGGATACTTCCGGGTTGGTAACAACCACGGCTTCATCGGCAAAGTACATCGCCAGGTGGGCACCTTTCTCGATACCGGCAGGCGAGTCGCATACGATATAGTCGAAGGTTTCTTTCAGTTCATTCAGTACGCGCTCGACGCCTTCCGGAGTCAGGGCGTCTTTGTCACGGGTTTGTGACGCGGGGAGAATGAACAGATTATCGGAGCGCTTGTCCTTGATCAGGGTCTGATTAAGGTTGGAGTCGCCGTTGATAACGTTGACGAAGTCATAGACTACGCGCCGCTCACAGCCCATGATCAGGTCCAGATTACGCAGCCCGACGTCGAAGTCGACGATGACTGTCTTGTACCCGCGCAGTGCCAAACCGGTACCGATGGCAGCGCTGGTAGTGGTTTTGCCTACCCCGCCTTTGCCTGATGTGACGACGATGATCTTAGCCAAGATGACCTTCCTGTCGAATTTCTCTAATGGTGGAATGTCGCGCTGAAAAAATGCGGTTATCAGCGCGAAAAAATGATGTTCTGGTGGGGCCCATCGGTTGGCCAGAGGCCACGCAGTACGGGCGCCCCCGAATGGCTCAACAGTATCGGTTAAAGGGCGCTTATCTTCAAGCTGTCACCTGCCAAACTGATATGTACTGCCTGTTTCCAGTGCTGTTCCTTGCGCAAATCCTCTGCGACTTTGTATTGCCCGGCAATGGACACCAGCTCGGCCTCAAGGTTCTGACAGAAAATCCGCGCTTCGGTATTGCCTTGAACCCCTGCCAGTGCGCGGCCGCGCAGCGGGCCGTAGACATGGATATGTCCGTCGGCGAGCAGCTCTGCCCCGGCGCTGACGGGCGCCATGACGATCAGGTCGCCGCCGCGTGCATACACCTGCTGGCCTGAGCGGACCGGCTCGGTGATGAGTCTGCCGCCGCTGGGCATGGCTGCCGCCGGTGGTGCGCTGGTGACCGGTTCTGGTGTCGGTTGCGGAGCTGGCGTTTCAATGATCTTTTCGCGCTGCCGGCCTACCGGTATCAAAACCATGCCAGCGCTTTGCGCCAAGGCGCGGAAGTCTTCGCCGCCGCGCAGGGCGACCGGCTGCAGGCTATGCTCGCGACAAGTCGCCAGCAGTTTAGTCAGACCGGCAGCGTTGATTGGGTCTGTGAGTTTGTCGAGCGCAATGACAACAGGCGTATCGACGAAGAAGTTGGGTGCCTGCTCGACCTTTTCTGCCAGTTGTCGCGCAAAATGGTCGTGGGACAGGCGCACCAGTTCGACAACGGTCATGGTCAGCATGCCGCCCTTGAGATGAAACACGGGGTCGTTGTCGAGCAAGTCCAAAGTAGTGTCAGCAGTCATGGTGGGTCCGTTTCGCTTTAATGCGCACACTTATATAGATTGACTACGCTGATCGCAAGCCGCGCGCGGCTTGGGTAGAATGTGGTTTTTACGCAAATGGATATCCGAATGGATCACGCGGTTTTTTCCCGAACTCTGTTGCACCCCCGCTATTGGCTGTTATGGCTGGGTTTGGGCGTGCTGTGGCTGGTTGTTCAGTTGCCCTATTCGTTGCTGCTGGGGCTCGGACGGCTGGTGGGTAAATTCATGTACTACTTTATGGCGGAACGCCGTGAAGTGGCTCGTATTAACCTGGAGCTGTGTTTTCCGCACATGAGTCAGCAGGAGCGCGAGGCGTTGCTGCGGGAAAATTTTGCCTCCAACGGGATTGCGTTGTTTGAAATGGCTATGGCCTGGTGGTGGCCCAAGCGACGTTTGGCGCGCCTGGCAAAAATAGAGGGTATTGAGCACCTGCACAATGCCGCAGCAAAAGGGCAGGGTGTGGTGTTGATGTCACTGCATTTCACGACGCTGGAAATTGGTGCTGCGCTGCTGGGGCAGGTAGTCACCATTGATGGCATGTATCGTGAGCATCGCAACGCTGCATTCGACTTTGTCCAGCGCCATGGGCGTGAGCGGCATAATCGCGATGCCAAGGCAGTGGAGCGTGAGGATGTACGAAGCATGATGCGCTCACTACGCAGTGGCAGAGCGATATGGTACGCACCTGATCAGGACTATGGTCGCAAGGCGAGTGTGTTTGTGCCTTTGTTTGGTGTGCCAGCGGCAACTGTTACGGCCACCAGTACCTTTGCCCGCCTGGGTAAGGCGCAGGTTGTGCCCTTTACGCAGAGCCGTTTGCCCGGAGCCCAGGGTTACCAGTTGACCATTCATCCGCCGTTGCAGGATTTTCCCAGTGGTGACGACATGGCAGATGCGCTGCGAATCAACCAGTGGGTAGAGCAGTCGATAGCACAACAGCCGGAGCAATACATGTGGGTGCATAGGCGTTTCAAAACGCGGCCCGAAGGCGTGGCCAGGCCCTACGCCAAGCGCGCGCGCCGGCGTAGCCGTCGCTGATGGGTATGCAGCGCCCCGCTGATTGTACCGGATTGATACTGTCGGGCGGCGGCGCGCGTGCGGCTTATCAGGTTGGCGTGCTGTCGGTGATCGCCGAGCTGCTGCCAGCGGGTGCAGCCAATCCTTTTCCGGTTATCTGCGGTACTTCTGCAGGCGCCATCAATGCGGTCGCCCTGGCCAGTCACGCACGCACCTTTTCTGACGGTGTAGAGCGGCTACAAGAGGTGTGGTCGCAGTTTCGTTGTGAGCAGGTATATCGTAGTGACTGGCCGGGCGTTACTGCGCAGGCATGGCGGTGGGCGCGCGCCAATTTGCTCGGTATTCCAAGTAAAAAACCAACCGCTTTGCTGGACAACGAGCCTTTGCGGCAGTTACTTGATCGGACGCTGAAATTCGGTCAGATAGACGACAGCCTGATGAGCGGGCATCTGCGCGCCATATCGGTCAGTGCTTTCGGCTATCAGTCGGCCGACTCGGTTAATTTCTATCAGGGTGAGGCGCGTATTTCGCCTTGGGCGCGGCACCGCCGAGTAGGCGTGCAAACCAGGCTGGGTCTTGAGCATTTAATGGCGTCGTCTGCCATTCCCTTGGTATTCCCTCCGGTGTTGCTTAATCGCGAGTGGTTTGGTGATGGCGCGGTGCGGCAGCGTGCGCCAATCAGCCCGGCATTGCATCTGGGCGCTAACCGGGTGTTGGTAATTGGTGTTTCTGATAATTTTGCGGGGCAGCCTGCTGGCGGGCGCCGCGGGCCGAGGTTACGCACTGCTTTGCCGCCGACGCTAGCGCAGATTGGTGGGCATCTGTTGAATAGTACTTTTGTTGATAATCTGGAAACGGATGTCGAGTTGCTGGAGCGCATGAACCGCCTGGCTGGCTACATGCCTGCGGGCTCGCGGTATTCCGGTCGGGGAGTGCGTCAGGTTGAGGTGCAGATTATCTCGCCCAGTGAGCCACTGAATCTGATTGCTGCACGTCACCGCAAGGCTCTGCCGCGGAGCTTACGTGTTTTCCTGCGTGGCAGCGGCGCAACCCGCGCGTCAGGTGGCAGTGTGCTGAGTTACCTGTTGTTTGAGGCGGAGTATTGTCAGGAGTTGATCGAGCTGGGGCGGCGTGATGCGCTGGCCAAGGCGGAATCCCTGCAGCGCTTTCTGGGTTTATTGTGTCCGCTACAGGAGTCGACCGAGGTCGACTCCTACGCAGGTGGGGCTTGAGGCTAGCGGGTTAACCAACAACCAGTACACGAATGGCGTCCAGCCTGAGCTTGGCTTGTTGTAGCACGTGGTTGCCTTGTTCATGCTGGCGTTCGAGTGCCGTGATCTCGTCCTCGCGTACCAGTGGGTTGACCGCCTTTAGCGCTTTCAGACGTTGAATCTCCTCCTCTAGCTCGTCACTGAAGCGTGCGCGCGCGTCGGCGATTACTTGCAGGTGTTGAGCCTCGACAGCGCTTTCGGCGTGCTTGAGGAGTGATTCAACCGGCTCTCGCTGGGTTTTGGCAATTTTGGTGGCGAGCTGGCGCGGCAAGGATTCAACCTGGGCGTCAAGGGTATCGAAGCTGACCTTGGCTGCCAGATTGTTGCCATTGGCATCCAGCAGGCAGCGAATCGGCGTGGGTGGCAGGTAGCGCTGCAGTTGCAGGGCACGCGGCGCGATGGCTTCGCATACATAGACGCATTCCACCAGCATGGTGCCGGGTTTGAGCGCCTTGTTCTTCAGTAAGCCAACCGAACTGTTGCCCATGCTGCCAGAGAGGACCAGATCCATGCCGCCTTGCAGCATGGGATGCTCCCAGGTCAGGAACTGCATGTCTTCGCGTGACAGCGCCGTGTCGCGGTCATAGGTGATGGTGACGCCTTCGTCGTCGCCCAGCGGGAAGCCAGCATCGAGCATGCGCTCGCCGGGCCGCAATACCAGTGCGTTGTCGGAGTGGTCGTCGCTATCGATACCGAACACGTCGAACAGGCGTTCCATGTAAATGGGTAGCTGAAAGTCGTTGTCCTGTTGTTCGATGACATCAATCATCTGGACGGAATCCTGATGGCCTCGCGAATGCAGCTCTAGCAGCCGATCACGGCCGTTGTGCAGTTCTTGCTCCAGCTCCAGCCGCTGGTTGCGTGCCTGCTCAATCAGTTTTTCCCATGCATCGGCATCGGGATGATCGAGTTGAGTGAGCAGTTCGCCGCCAAACTGGTGCTGCAGGGCGTTACCGGCCGGGCAGGTGCTCTGGAATGCATTGAGCGCCAGGTGATACCACTCGAACAGGCGTTGTTGTGCAGTTTCTTCAATGTAAGGCACGTGCAGCTGAATGATTTCGCGCTGACCAATGCGGTCGAGGCGACCGATACGCTGCTCCAGCAAGTCCGGGTGTGCCGGCAGGTCAAACATGACCAGGTGGTGAGCAAACTGGAAATTACGGCCCTCACTGCCGATTTCCGAGCAGATCATGACTTGTGCGCCAAATTCTTCATCGGCGAAGAACGCGGCGGCGCGGTCGCGTTCGATGATGCTCATGCCCTCATGGAAAACGGTTGCCGGTACGCCGCTGCGCACGCGCAGAGCGTCTTCCAGATCCAGTGCGGTTTCGGCGTGGGCGCAGATCACCAGCACCTTGCTGCGTTTAAGTACCTTGAGGGTGTCGATCAGCCACTCGACACGGGGATCTTCCAGCCACCACATGGTTTCAGCGGCATCAAAATCAGCCTGCAAGGGTTGCTCAGGATATAACGCAACTCGGCCTTCCTGGTCTTGATAGAGCTCAGGGCAGGGTAGTGGATAGGCATGCAGCTCCCGTTCCGGGAATCCAGAAATGGCCGCGCGAGTGTTGCGGTACAGAACGCGACCTGTGCCGTGGCGGTCCAGCAGTTGGCGTACCAGGCTGTCGCGTGCGTGGTTTGCCGCTTCGCCGGGTTGGTTCAGTGCCGCCAGTTGCGGTTCGGCGCTGCTGCCAAGCCAGTCGATGATCGCGCTCTGATCGCCAGTGCTGAGTTGATCATCCTCCAGAAGATGCTGTACGGCGTCTGCCACCGGTTGGTAGCGCTCGGCCTCGGCAATGAACTGCGGCAGGCTGTGGAAGCGATCGGGGTCTAGCAGGCGCAGGCGCGCGAAGTGGCTGGCTTGGCCCAGTTGCTCCGGGGTGGCTGTCAGTAGCAATACCGCCGGTATCTGCCGCGCCAGGGTTTCGATCAGCAAATACTCGGGGCTTGGCGATTCTTCGTGCCATACCAGGTGATGAGCTTCGTCGACTACCAGCATGTCCCAATCGGTCTGCTGTACGTAGTCCGCGACCTTGTCGTTCTCGAGCAGGAACTCCAGCGCAACCAGCGCCAGTTGTTCTTCCTCAAAGGGATTATCTTCTGCGCCAGCGCAGCGATCAGGATTGAAGAGAGCAAATTGCAGGTTAAAGCGGCGGCGCATCTCTACCAGCCACTGGTGTTGCAGGTTTTCCGGTACCACAATCAAAGCACGGCGAATGCGGCCCGTTTGCAGCTGGCGGTGCAGTATCAGACCTGCTTCGATGGTTTTACCCAACCCCACTTCATCGGCGAGCAGTACGCGTGGCGCCATGCGGTCAGCGACATCCCGAGCGATATGCAGCTGATGGCCGATCGGTTGCGTACGCACGCCAGCCAAGCCAAGCAGCGGTGAGCGCTGAACGCGGCAATAATGACGCAGGCTCTCAAACCGCAGGCTGAACCAGGGAAGAGGATCAATCTGACTGGCGAACAGGCGATCGCTGGCCAAACGGAACTGAATGAAGTTGTCGAGCATGGTTTCGGCAAAGGTTTCTTCGCTGCCGTCTTCGCGTAAACCGGTGTAGACCAGCAGGCCGTCCTGCTCGCCAACGTCGTTGACGGTAATGCTCCAGCCCTCATGATGGCTGATGTTGTCGCCGGGGCTGAAGCGCACCCGCGTCAGTGGCGCATTGCGTAATGCGTAGTGACGAGTCTCGCCGCTGGCGGGATACAGCACCACCACCAATCGGTCGTCCTGAGAGAGCACTGTGCCCAGCCCCAGTTCCGATTCGCTGTCACTAACCCAGCGCTGTCCCGGGATAAATCCTGCCATGCCTCTCTCCTGACCGTGCGAAAAAAAGGGCGCACATCTTACCCGATCGTCTCGCATGCAGAAACCTCGAGTTTCAGTTGGCTGCAGCCAAATTTGCCTTTACATGCGATCAAAAATCACTCAATTATGTCGATTGCATCACTGTTGTCTGGATATAGATGCGATCTTCGCGGTCGATATAGTGTAGACAACAATGGTTACGAGGCTGCGACAGGGTGTCTGGCAGCTTTTATGAGGTTATAGAATATGCTGATTCCAGGGATTCCCCCGGCGGGGGCGCAGCATGACCCGGTGAAGGTCAAGCGACAGGTGGAGCCGACGCAAGAGTCGAAATCGGTAGATAATGCAACTTCATCCCCCGTCGAGCGCCGCCAGCGTGATAACGGCCGCTGGCCAGAGCGTCGCCGCAAACGTCGCCGCCAGCCGCGCCTGGAGCAGGCGCCCGCAGAGCACGAGTTTGACTTGCCAACCAAGGGGTTGCTGGTTGATATTGAGGCATGATTCTGTGCGCGTAGTAAGTAAGGTCGTGTTTCGCTTTCCTTGACCAGGGTTCTCGCGCTGGTGTTTCGACAGGCCCTGGGCTGGCTTTCACTCCAAAACCCACTTGAGTTATCAGCTCCGCCGTAAGGGGGTAAATATGTCTGACAAATCTGATTCGCCTGTTGTGGTCGACTTCGCTGAGGCGCGGCGACAGCGTATCCATGATATTCACGATGCGCGGCTTGAGAGCATGCGTAGTGCTTTCGCCAAGGCGTTGCCGCTAGCGGGAGCCAAATCATCAGGTAAAGGCAAAAAGAAACGCAATAAAAAGCCGCGCTAAGTCGCTGGCTCCTTCATTGACCCTGATCAATATTCCAATCAGAGCATCGGCATAACCTGTGTACATGGAAAACGCAGGAGGTGCCTTATGTATGTTGATGCAGCTGTAATCGCAGGGATACTCACAGTCGGTTTGATGCTGGCTTTCTTTGGTGGTGTGGGTTTGTTTATCAGGAGTGATATCAAAAAACACAAGAAAGAGCAGTGAGTTGTGTCGCCAGGAAGTAGGGCATAATGCAGGTCTGTTAATAACTTCAGACCATTATGCCCTCGTCCGACTTGCCCACACGTCGCCCACGTTGCGAGCGCTGCCTGCGCCCTGCGCAATCCTGTCTGTGTCTTCTTATTCCAAACGTACCCAATTGCACTCATCTGCTGATAGTGCAGCATCCCTCCGAGCAAAAACACGCATTGAACACGGGCCGACTGCTTGCCCTGGGCCTCTCTAGTGCCGATCTTTTGATAACCGAGTCGCTTGCAGGGCACGCGCAGTGGTGTGATCGGTTACAGGACTCCAGCTGGCGCACAGAACTTCTCTTTCCTGGCCCGCAAGTATCAATCATTCAGCGCGACTGCGCGGATACACGGCCACGACGTCTGGTATTGCTGGATGGAACCTGGCGCAAGGCGCGAAAGCTGTTGCACCTGAACCCGGTCTTGCAGGCGTTGCCCAGGGTTGGCCTGCCTGCTGGCCTTTCCAGCCGCTATCGCCTGCGCAAGGCGCCTGAAGCAGGTGCACTCTCGACTATTGAAGCCGGTGTCGAGGCCCTGCGAATGCTTGAGCCCGACCTGCTCGTGGAGCCTTTGCTGGCCCCCTTTGACGCACTTATAGAAGGGCAGATCAGCGCCATGGGGCAGGCGCGCTATCAGCGCAATTACCCGACCCGCTGAGCGCCAGTGCAATGGCATGATGAGTCAGCGTGCTGTCGTGTAGAACGCTTGATTCATGGCATTTATAGTGCCCTTTAATCCCGGCTTGCCAGCCAGCTTGTCGCTAGACTGATCCTTGAGTTAATCGCTCGCGCTCAACAACAAAAATAGCGTCATTCGATAGTTAAGGGGTTTTCATGCAGGCAACAGGGCAACGAGTTGTAATCACCGGCGCTGGCAGCGGCTTAGGGCGCGAGCTGGCTCTACGGTACGCTCGAGAAGGTGCGCGCTTGGCACTGGCCGACATTAATGAGGATGGGTTGAAGGAAACCCGGCAATTGGTTGCAGACGCGGGTGGCTGGAGTTTTAGCCAGCGTTGCGATGTGCGTGACTACAGCCAGCTTGCTGCGCTGGCGCAAAGCTGTGAAGAGCGCTTTGGTGGTGTCGATGTGCTGATCAATAACGCCGGCGTGGCTTCCGGTGGCATGTTTTGGGACCTGAGCCTTGAGGATTGGGACTTTCAAATTGGTATCAATCTGATCGGCGTGGTCAAGGGCTGCAAGGCATTCATGCCGCTGCTGCTGGCTCAGGGCAATGGCCGCATTATCAATATCGCCTCCATGGCCGCGCATATCCAGACGCCGGGGATGAGTAATTATAATGTCGCCAAGGCCGGGGTGGTGGCGCTGTCGGAAAGTCTGTTGGCCGAGTTGCAGCCCCTGGGTATCAAGGTCAGCGTGGTTTGCCCCTCTTTTTTCCAGACCAATCTGCTCGACTCTTATCACGGTCCCGATCATCAGTCGAAAAACGATATGGCCAAGTTACTGCAGAGTTCGCCGATCAGTGCTCAGGAAGTGGCCGATATCACTTACCGCGAAAGCGAGGCTGATCAGTTCATGATTTTGCCGCACGAGCGCGGCCGCCTGGCCCTGGAGCAGAAGCGCGCTGATCCGCAGGTTATTTATCAGGAGATGTTCAAGCTGGCTGCGCGACGACTGGAGCAGAGCTGATCCGGTTCAGTAAACTGAGCAGCCGTTCAGCGCAGGCTCATGCTTGCGCACCTCAAATAGCGCTTTATCACGCTGGTCTATTGTGTTTACCGCACGCGGTCTGGACTTTATGCTGTGCGACCTTGGTGGTAGAAGCGATTGATGAGCGCTGCCATCCATTCACGAGTGTCTGATCTGCATGGCAGGCGGATGCTCGCTATACCCCCTGCTGAATTTGAGGTTACTAGCATGCGTGACGTCGTTATTGTCGACAGTGTACGGACCGGTCTGGCCAAGTCATTCCGTGGCAAGTTCAACATTACCCGCCCTGATGATATGGCGGCGCATTGCGTCAACGCGCTGTTGGAGCGCACCGGTATCGATCCCCAACTTATTGATGACTGCATTGTGGGTGCTGGCTCCAACGAAGGCGCTCAGGGTCACAACATCGGCCGCAACGTAGCCGTACTGTCGAAAATGGGCATTGATGTCGCGGGCATGACGCTGAACCGCTATTGCTCATCCGGCCTGCAGTCAATTGCCATTGCTGCCAACCAGATCGCCTCTGGTTGCTCCGACGCTATCGTCGCCGGTGGCGTTGAGTCCATCACCATGACGGCCAAGAGCCGCAATACTGACAACTTCGTCAACCCGATCCTGGAAAAAGACTTCCCGGGTATTTACTACCCCATGGGTCAGACTGCCGAGATCGTAGCGCGCCGTTACAACGTGACCCGCGAGCAGCAGGATGAGTACTCCCTGCAGAGCCAGCAGCGCACTGCCCGTGCTCAGGCTGAAGGCCTGTTTGACGACGAAATCGTACCGATGAAAGTCAAGTACCAGGTGCAGGACAAGGCGACTGGCGATATCAGCATCGTTGATGGCGTTGTTGATCGCGACGAGTGCAACCGTCCTGAGACCACCCTGGAAGGTCTGAGCAGCCTGAAGCCCGTGTTTTCGGAAGATGGTTCGGTTACTGCGGGTAACGCCTCTCAGTTGTCTGACGGCGCCTCAATGACGCTGCTGATGAGTCTGGAAAAAGCATTGGAGCTGGGTCTGAAGCCATTGGCTTACTTCCGCGGTTTCGCCGTGGCTGGTTGCGAGCCTGATGAAATGGGTATTGGCCCGGTCTATTCCGTGCCCAAGCTGCTCAAAGCACGCGGTCTGACGGTTGACGATATTGATCTGTGGGAGCTGAATGAAGCTTTCGCTTCGCAGTGTCTGTATGCACGTGACTTCCTCAAGATCGACAATGAGAAGTACAACGTCAACGGTGGCTCTATCTCCATTGGTCACCCGTTCGGTATGACCGGCTCGCGTCAGGTTGGTCATCTAATTCGTGAGCTGCAGCGTCGTGGCAAGCGTTATGGTGTGGTCACCATGTGTGTCGGCGGCGGCATGGGCGCAACCGGCCTGTTTGAAGCTTACCCGCAGGACTAAAGTTGGCGCCGCCCTGTTCGGCGGCACTGCTTGTAAGGCGCGCCTCTGGCGCGCCTTTTTTATGTGTGTCGTTTTTGCTGTCTTTGGTCGATGCCAGCCGGTTTGCCTTGTGGCACAATGCAAGGATTATGACAGGACGAGATTGCAGCGGCTCAATGCGCGGTTATCAGTACATCACCAGGCTCCCCCATGGCGACTGACATTCGTCGCGTTGGCTTTCTGTTGCTGCCCGGTACGCATCCGGGCGCTGTGATGCCGGCATTGTCGGTATTGCTCTCAGCCAATCGCATGGCAGAGCAGCGGCGTTACGCGCCAGAAACCTACACCCTTGATGAGCAAGCACTGCAAGCCAGTGACGGTCTCAGTCTGGTTGCGGCTCCCTGGCAGCAGTGTGCTGCCGGTTTGGCGCAGCTTTGGCTGGTGGCGGATCAGTTACCCGCCGCTGACGCTTTGCCGCAGGAACTGGTGGCATATTTGCAACAGGCGCTTGCCGCGGGAGTATTGTTGGGTGGTCTGGAGGCTGGTGTGGCTGGGTTAGCCTTTGCCGGGTTGCTGGATCAGCATCGTTGCTCGGTACATTGGCGGATGCTGGATGAGTTTCGTGAGCGCTTTCCCGGCGTTGAGGCAACGACTCACCTGTTCGAGTTAAGCGATAATCTTGGCTCCAGCAGCGGCGGTCAGGCGACAACTGATTTGTTTCTTACCTTGCTGGCCCAGGAACAGGGTCAGGATTTGGCGGCACTGGTGGCCGAAGACCTGGTAGTGGAGCGTATTCGCGATGGTGGTGAGCGCCAACGAATGCCGCTGCGTAATCGGCTGGGTAGTAGTCATCCGAAGCTGACGCAAGCGGTTATCCTGATGGAGTCGAATATTGAAGAACCGTTGACTACCGATGAGATCGCTCGTCACGTCTGTGTTTCACGGCGTCAGCTTGAGCGCATTTTCAAGCAGTACCTCAACAGCGTACCCTCGCAGTATTACCTTGAGTTGCGGCTGAACCGGGCGCGTCAGATGCTGCTGCAGACCAGTAAGTCGATTATTCAGATTGGCTTGTCCTGCGGCTTCTCCTCCGGTCCGCATTTTTCCAGTGCTTACCGCAACTGTTTCGGTGTAACACCGCGAGAAGATCGCAATCAGCGTCGTGCTCAGCAAGTCGCCGATGGCGTAGCCAAAGATTCCTGACACCCGGCAGCGTTTGTCGGATGCCACATTGATAGAGTGCGCGTCAGTTTTGACGTGCCAATACAGAGAAGGAGATGACAGTGTCAGCAGAAGTCGGTCGGTCTGATTTTGATCGGGTTATGGTGCCCAATTATGCGCCAGTGAACATGGTGCCCGTGCGTGGCGCAGGTTCGCGCCTGTGGGACCAGCAGGGCCGAGAATATGTTGACCTGGCTGGTGGTATTGCGGTCAATGCTTTGGGGCACTGTCATCCTGCTATGGTCGAAGCGTTGACTGAGCAGGCTAATCGCTTGTGGCATGTATCCAACATTATGACCAATGAGCCGGCACTGCGTTTGGCCGACAAGCTGGTTGCAGCCACTTTTGCCGATAAGGTGTTTTTTGCCAACTCCGGCGCTGAGGCCAATGAGGCGGCGTTCAAGCTGGCCAGACGCTGGGCGCATAATCAGTTTGGGGTGGATAAAAGCCAGATTATCGCCTGCAGTAATAGTTTTCATGGGCGTTCCTTGTTTACCGTTAGTGTCGGTGGTCAGCCCAAGTACTCTGAAGGCTTTGGCCCGGCGCTTGGCGGCATCAGCCATGTTCCTTATCAGGACGTGGCAGCGCTGGAAGCGGCAATGTCTGATAAAACCTGTGCCGTTGTGCTGGAGCCTATTCAAGGTGAAGGCGGTGTGATTCCGGCCAGTGACGAGTACCTGCGTCAAGTGCGCGCACTCTGCGACAAGCACAATGCCTTGCTGGTATTTGATGAGGTGCAGAGTGGCATGGGGCGCACCGGCAAGCTGTTTGCCTACATGGATAGCGGCGTAGTGCCGGACATTCTGACCAGTGCCAAGAGCCTGGGTGGCGGCTTTCCGATTTCTGCCATGTTGACCACGGCTGCAGTTGCTGAGCATTTTGCGGTAGGCACGCATGGCAGTACTTATGGCGGCAATCCGCTTGCGTGCGCGGTGGCTGGTCGTGTGCTGGACGTAGTGAATACCCCAGAGGTGCTCGATGGTGTTCGGCATCGTCATCAACTGATCGTGAGTGCGCTAGAGAAGATGGCCACAGAATTCGGGGTGTTTTCCTCGGTGCGAGGTCGTGGTTTGTTATTGGGCGCCGTTATGGCTGAGCAATGGCGCGGCAAGGCCAAGGATATCCAGGTGTTGGCACAGGAAGAAGGTCTGCTGGTTTTGCAGGCTGGCCCAGATGTAGTGCGGCTGGCACCCAGTTTGATTATTGAAGAGGCGGATATTGCCGAAGGTATGCAACGGCTAAAAACAGCCTTGCAACGACTGGTTGCCTAGGACACGGAGGGCGCACGATGTTGATGCTGCGATTGGGGAAGTCGAGCGATTTATCGCAGATTGAGCGGCTGGCTGCGGCCAGTCCGGTCGGCGTCTCCTCATTGCCGGCCAATCGCGAGCGCCTGGCAGATATCCTCACTGCTTCTCAGGCATCGATGGCGGAGGAGGTTACCTTTACGGGAGAGGAGCGTTACTTTTTCGTATTGGAAGATACTGTCAGTGGCGACCTGGTGGGCTGTAGCGGCATTATTGCGGCCTCCGGTTTTCGTGCGCCTTTTTATACCTTCCGCAATGAGATGTTCGTGCACGCTTCGCGTGAGCTCGGGCTGCACAACCGTATTCACGTTTTGTCGCTGTGCCACGACCTGACCGGGCATAGTTTGCTGGCGGGTTTTCATCTTGCCGATACCCAGTCTGAGCCCGCTGCCATGCAATTGACTGCGCGGGGGCGTCTGCTGTTTATGGCTAGCCACCCGCAACGGTTTGCCGAGTCCACCTCGGTCGAGATAGTGGGTGTGAGCGACGCCGATGGCAATGCGCCTTTTTGGGATGCGGTGGGGCGTCACTTCTTCGCCGTCAGCTATGGTGAAGCCGAACGCATCGGCAGCGAGCGCGGCCGCAGTTTTCTGGCCGAGCTGATGCCGGGCTATCCGATTTATGTGCCGATGTTGTCGGATGAGGCGCAGGAGGTTATTGGTCAGGTCAATCCATCGGTGCAGGACGTATTCGATATTCTGATGGATGAAGGGTTCGAGACCGACAACTATGTTGATATTTTTGACGGCGGGCCGGTGGTGCATGCCAAGACAGCACTGCTCAATACGGTGCGCAACAGTGCCTTGGCAAAGGTGCAGATAGGTTTACCGGTAGCCGGCGACAGCTTGTGGCTGGTTGCCAATACGCGTGTCTGTGATTTTCGTGCCTGTGCCTTGCAGCTCACCTGGTTGCCGGGTCAGCCGTTGGTGCTGGATCAGGCGACAGCCGATCAGTTGTGTGTTGCCGAAGGCGATCACGTGCGCCTAGTAAGGGGATTCTAATATGCTGGTTCGCGCTGCCGGAATGCAGGACATAGAGGCGCTGTTGGCCTTGGCCGCCAGCGCGGGCTCAGGTTTGACTAGCCTGCCGGCCAGCGAAGATCGCCTGGTCGCGCGTCTGCAATCAGTTGAGCAGAGCTTTCGTGGCGAGGCGCCGCAGGCAGATGCCGACTACTTGTTTGTACTCGAAGACGAGAAGGGGCGATTAGTCGGTACCAGCGGTATGCTCGGTGCGGCGGGTATGCGTGAGCCCTGGTACAGCTATCGTATGGGGCTGACGGTGGCGGCCAGTCGCGGGTTGGATATCTATCGCCAGCAGCCAACGCTGTTTTTGGTCAATGACCTGACCGGGGCAACCGCGCTGTGCTCCTATTTTCTTGATGCCAGTGCGCGTCAGGGTGATAACGCCCGTCTATTATCCAAAGCACGTTTTATGTTTATGGCGGACTGTCCGCAGGATTTTTCATCGCGCGTCATTGTCGAGATGCGCGGCCTTTCCGATAGCGCCGGGCGCTCGCCGTTCTGGGATAGCCTGGGTCAACACTTCTTTCGTATGGACTTTGCGCGTGCCGACTACCTGACGGGTATCGGGAACAAGGCATTTATTGCGGAAATGATGCCCAAGTTTCCGCTGTACGCCTGTTTTCTCAGCGATGCAGCGCGCGAGGCGATTGGGCAGGTACATCCTGATTCGGAAGCCGGGCGGGCGGTGCTTGAGGAGGAGGGGATGTGCTACCAGGGATATATCGATATCTTTGATGGTGGTGCCACGCTTGAGGCGCAGCGCAGCCAGGTGCGGGCTATTCGAGACAGTCGTAACCTGCTGCTATCGGTTGGCACGCCCGGCGATGATGCTGCGACCCACCTTATCTACAACCGTACACGTGAAAGCTGTCGGATGATCGCAGCGCCTGCACGCATTGCCGCGGGTACCCTGGTTGTTTCTTCGGCCTCGGCAGAGTTGCTGAGGTTGCGTGCCGGTACGCCGGTAAGGGCGGTGGCGCTGCAAGGATAAGTGTCGCCTTGGCCGCCAGTACTCTCTGTCTATGCTGGCTATAGACAATATCAACCGTAGAGATAATGCATCGTATAGGCTGATGCCTATATAATGCGGCTCTTTGCCTCGCTGTAGTAGCTCTCCGGGTAATTTCCCCCTACACGGCGCAGACCGTGATATGCCCATCGACCTGCAGCAGGCTGACCAGTTTGTGGTAAGGGACTTATGAAAAGCGCAGAAATCCGTGAAGCCTTCCTCCGTTTCTTTGAAGAAAAGGGACATAGTCGCGTCGCCTCCAGTTCGCTGATTCCAGCGAATGATCCAACGCTGCTGTTTACCAACGCCGGTATGAATCAGTTCAAGGACTGCTTCCTCGGTTTGGACAAGCGCGCCTACACGCGTGCGACCAGCAGCCAGAAGTGTGTGCGTGCCGGCGGCAAGCACAACGACCTGGAGAACGTGGGTTATACCGCGCGTCACCATACCTTCTTTGAAATGCTGGGTAATTTCAGCTTTGGCGATTACTTCAAGCGTGATGCGATCAATTTCGCCTGGGAGTTTTTAACCTCCAGTCAGTGGCTGGGTCTGCCGCAGGAGAAGCTCTGGGTGACCGTCTACGCCAGCGATGACGAAGCCTACGATATATGGACCAAGGAAGTGGGCGTGCCAGCTGAGCGCATGGTGCGTATCGGTGACAATAAGGGTGCGCCCTATGCCTCCGATAATTTCTGGGCGATGGGTGATACCGGTCCCTGTGGTCCTTGCAGTGAAATCTTTTTTGATCATGGTCCTGACATTTGGGGCGGGCCTCCGGGCAGCCCGGAAGAGGACGGCGACCGCTATATCGAAATCTGGAACAACGTCTTCATGCAGTTCAACCGCACCGCCGATGGTGTGATGCATCCACTGCCAGCGCCGAGTGTTGATACGGGGATGGGGCTAGAGCGCATCAGCGCAGTCCTCCAGCATGTACATTCCAACTATGAAATTGATTTGTTTCAGAGCCTGCTTGCGGCATCCGCGCAGGCAATTGGCTGCGAGCAGGATAATGCGGCCTCTCTGAAGGTAGTCGCAGATCATATTCGCTCTTGTAGCTTTCTGATTGCTGATGGTGTGCTGCCCTCCAATGAAGGTCGTGGTTATGTGCTTCGGCGCATCATTCGTCGCGCCTGCCGACATGGCAACAAGTTGGGTGCACAGGGTTTATTCTTCCACAAGATTGTCGCCGCACTGGCAGTGGAAATGGGCGATGCCTTTGCCGAGTTGCGCACGCAGCAAGCGCATATCGAGCGCGTGCTGAAAACCGAGGAAGAGCAGTTTGCCAAGACGCTGGATCAGGGGCTGAAAATTCTCGAGCAGGATCTGGCGCAGCTGAAAGGTACCGAGATTCCGGGAGACGTCGTCTTCAAACTGTATGACACCTATGGCTTCCCGGTTGATTTGACCGGCGATATTGCCCGCGAACGTGAGCTGACGATTGATGAAGCTGGCTTTGAGGCGGCGATGGAAGCCCAGCGTGAGCGTGCCCGTTCGGCTAGTCAGTTTGGTCTGGACTACAACAGCCTGGTCAAGGTTGATGCTGAGACCCTGTTCCAGGGCTATGCGGCTACCAGTGGTGAGGGCACGGTCATCGGTTTGTATTGCGATGGTCAGGTCGTCGATCAGTTACGTGAAGGCGATTGCGGCGTAGTGATTCTGGATCAAACGCCTTTTTATGCTGAATCTGGCGGGCAAGTCGGCGACACCGGTTACCTCGATGCCAATGGCGTGCGCTTTGAAGTGACTGATACCACCAAGGCCGGTCATGCGCACCTGCACCACGGTAAAGTGCTGCAAGGCGCGATCAACAACGGTGCCGAATTGCAGGCTCGGGTTGATGCCGGCGTTCGCCAGGCCACCGCCCTGAACCATTCGGCAACACACCTGTTACATGCGTCTTTGCGCCAGGTGTTGGGTGATCATGTGCAGCAAAAAGGTTCGTTGGTGGACAGTCAGCGTTTGCGTTTTGACTTTAGCCATTACGAGGCGATCAAGCCTGAGCAGTTGCGTGAGCTGGAAAATCTGGTGAATGACCAAATTAGACAGAACTCTACTGTCGATATTGAAGTCACAGACATAGAGCACGCCAAAGAGAAAGGCGCCATGGCCTTGTTTGGGGAAAAATACGGTGACGAAGTTCGCGTATTGACCATGGGTGGCGGCTTCTCTGTTGAGCTTTGTGGTGGGATCCACGTTCAGCGCACAGGCGATATTGGCCTGTTTAAAATCGTCGCTGAAAGTGGCATTGCCTCAGGTGTGCGGCGTATAGAAGCCGTTACCGGTCAAGCGGCATTAGAGTTCGTTGCGCAGACCGAAGAGCGGTTGCGCGAAGCTGCTCAGGTAGTGAAGGGCAGTCGGGATACCTTGATCGACAAATTGTCTGCATTGGTTGAACGCACCCGCCAGCTGGAAAAAGACGTGGATCAGCTCAAGGCCAAGGCGGCGAGTGCTGCCGGTAGCGATATGGCTGCTGAAGCTCAAAAAGTGGGTGAGCGCACCGTGCTGGTCAAACGCGTAGATGGTATGGACGGCAAAGGGCTGATGGCTCTGGTTGACCAATTGAAGAACAAGCTCGGCTCTGCTGCAATTTTGTTGGGCGGCGAAGCTGACGGAAAAGTGGTGCTGGTGGCTGGCGTGACGAAAGACCTGTCTGGTCAGGTAAAGGCTGGCGACTGGATCCGCAACACCGCGCAAGCGGTGGGTGGTAAGGGTGGTGGCCGCCCGGATATGGCGCAGGGTGGTGGTACTGATGTTGCTGCACTGGATCAGGCGCTACTTGATGCGCTGAACTGGGTTGGCCAGCAGTAATACCCTTAGCAGCAAAAAAGTAAGTTAGCAAAACCAAGGGCGGCACCCGATCGAGGTGCCAGGCAACGGTCGGCAAGCCGATCTCTGGGTAAGGATTGACGTAATAACATGGCGCTTATTGTCCAGAAGTTTGGTGGTACCTCGGTTGGTAGTGTGGAACGTATTCAGCAGGTCGCCGAGAAAATCAAAGGCTTCAAGTCAAACGGGCATGATCTGGTGGTAGTGGTCTCTGCTATGAGTGGCGAAACCAACCGTTTGATCGAATTGGCAAGGCAGATTCAAGCCGAGCCGGATGCGCGTGAGATGGATGTCATTGTTTCAACGGGTGAGCAGGTGACTATTGGCTTGCTGGCTATGGCGCTGAAGGCGACTGGCGTGCCAGCAGTGTCCTTTACCGGTTCGCAGGTGCGTATTGTTACCGATAGCGCCCACGGCAAAGCACGTATACAGCAGATTGACGACGAGCGTCTGCGTAGTGAGCTGGCTGCTGGACGAGTTGTTATTGTGGCTGGATTCCAGGGCGTGGACGAGGCCGGTGCTATTACCACCTTGGGTCGTGGTGGCTCCGATACGACGGGTGTCGCTCTGGCCGCTGCGCTGAAAGCTGACGAGTGCCAGATCTATACTGATGTAGACGGTGTCTATACCACAGACCCGCGTGTCGTAGAGAGCGCCCGGCGCCTGGACAAGATTACCTTCGAGGAAATGCTTGAAATGGCCAGCTTGGGATCTAAGGTGTTGCAGATTCGTGCTGTTGAGTTCGCTGGCAAGTACAACGTACCCCTGCGGGTGCTGCACAGCTTTAAAGAAGGCCCCGGTACTCTTATTACCCTTGAGGAAAATGTGTCGATGGAACAACCCGTTATCTCCGGTATTGCATTCAATCGCGATGAAGCCAAGCTGACAATTCGTGGTGTGCCTGATACCCCCGGTGTAGCATTCAAGATTCTCGGTCCGGTGAGTGCTGCCAACATTGAAGTCGATATGATCGTGCAGAACGTATCGCAGGATAACACCACCGATTTCACCTTCACGGTGCACCGTAATGACTTCCGCAAGGCTGAGGCTATTCTCAAGGAAACGGCTGTCAGCATTGGTGCGCGCGAAGTCGCTGCTGATGACAAGATTGCCAAAGTATCCATTGTCGGCGTCGGCATGCGCTCGCATGCAGGCGTCGCCAGTAATATGTTTGAGGCGTTGGCCAAAGACAGTATCAATATTCAGATGATCTCAACGTCCGAAATCAAAGTGTCGGTCGTGATTGCCGAGAAGTATCTGGAGCTGGCTGTGCGTTCTCTGCATACCGCCTTTGGTCTGGATGCGGAGCCTGTGCAACAGGCCTGAATCATATTGAATTCCTGCAGGCCGGCGACGGTCTGCTTGCAAGGGCACGGTCTCTGGCTGCCGTGTCCGCCTGTGACCCTTCAGGGGGCTGGAGGCACCAAGCCGGTTTTTTGCAGACTGTTGTGTCCTGATCATGAGCAAGGAGAAAAGGAATGCTGATACTCACTCGACGGGTTGGTGAGACCCTGATGGTAGGTGATGAAGTGACCGTGACCGTTCTGGGTGTCAAGGGCAACCAGGTTCGAATCGGCGTGAATGCCCCGAAAGAAGTGGCTGTACACCGTGAAGAAATTTACCAACGGATCCAGAAAGAAAAAGATGAAGAACCAAATAACTAATTTTATTAGGTTTTTCCTTGCAATAAGAAAAGCGCGCAGTTAATATTCTGCGCGTGTTACGGAGAGGTGGCCGAGTGGCTGAAGGCGCTCCCCTGCTAAGGGAGTATATCTCAAAAGGGTATCGCGGGTTCGAATCCCGCCCTCTCCGCCACTTTGTGGTTTGTAGGTTGTCAAACGTTAGCTTCTGAAATTTAAAGAAAAAAATGTTTGACAGGATAAAAAAACAGCCTATAATTCGCACCCATAATGCACTCGTAGCTCAGCTGGATAGAGTACTCGGCTACGAACCGAGCGGTCGGAGGTTCGAATCCTCCCGAGTGCACCAAACAGGAAAACCCACTGAATTCAGTGGGTTTTTTTTTGCTGTCACAAAAGTACAGCTGAGCGCGACGGCAAAGCCTGCTAGGCTGAAGCGCAATCTCATTGGTGTGATCTGCTTGATCCGCTTGTGCTGAATCCCGTGCTTCGGGCCTGCTAGGAATGCTGCTATGCCGGACCTCAATAGAAAGTCTCCAGAAAGCCTGCAGGACCGACTGGATCAGGTGCAGGAGCTCCTTAGTCGGCAACGTCTGGTCGAAGACCTGGTACACAAGCAGGAAGGTCCTCAGCAGGAGCTGGTTGAGCACTTGGTGCATCAGCAAAACCTGGTAAAGCTTCAGCGCAAGCTGGACGAGCTGCATCCCGCCGACGTCGCCTATATTCTCGAATCTCTCCCGCTATCTGAACGCCTTGCCGTATGGCAGTTGGTCAAAGTCGAGCGCGATGGTGAGATTCTGCTCGAAGTGTCCGATGCGGTGCGCGAAACGCTGATCGCCGATATGGATAGCGACGAGATCTTGGCTGCAGCCAATACCCTTGATGCGGATGAGCTGGCAGATCTTGCCCCCGACCTGCCGCGCGATGTTGTGCGTGAGCTTATGGATACGCTGGATGCCCAGCAGCGCGATCGCCTGAAGTCGGCGTTGTCGTACGACGATGATCAGGTCGGTGCGCTGATGGACTTCGATATGATCACCATCCGTGATGATGTCAGTCTGGAGGTGGTCAGTCGTTATCTGCGCCGCTTTGATGCCCTGCCAGACCATACCGATAAACTCTTTGTGGTAGATACCGATGGCCTGCTTAAGGGCGTATTGCCAATCAAGAAGCTATTGGTCGGTTCGCCTGATGATGTGGTTGTTGACGTCATGGTGGAGGATCCGGTCGTTTTTGATCCGCAAGACGATGCGGGTGAGGCCGCTCAGGCGTTTGAGCGCTACGACCTGGTATCTGCCCCAGTGGTTGATGCGCGTGGCCGCCTGTGCGGCCGTCTGACCATTGACGAGATGGTCGACTACATTCGTGAAGAGAGTGAGGCTGAGGTGCTGAGCGCGGCGGGTCTGCGTGAAGAGGAAGATATCTTTGCCTCGGTCTGGAAGTCGGTACGTAACCGCTGGGCCTGGTTGGCGCTCAATCTGTGTACTGCGTTAATTGCCTCGCGGGTTATTGGTCTGTTCGAACATTCGATTGAGCAACTGGTTGCTCTGGCGGCATTAATGCCTATTGTTGCCGGTATTGGCGGTAACTCGGGCAACCAGACCATTACCATGATTGTTCGTGGTGTGGCGACGGGGCAGGTGCAGGTAGCACACGGCAAGCGCCTGTTGCGCAAGGAAGCCAGCGTTGCGCTGATCAATGGTTTTTTCTGGGGTGCAGTGTTGGCTGGCATAGCCATGGTTTTATACGGCAGTCTGCCGCTGGCGGTCGTGTTGATGTCCGCAATGACGCTGAATATGCTGCTGGCGGCCTGTATGGGAGTATTCATACCCTTGATTCGACTGCGCCTGGGTGGTGACCCGGCACTCGGTTCAAGTGTGCTGATTACCGCTATAACCGACAGCGGAGGCTTCTTTATCTTCCTCGGGTTGGCCACTATCTTCCTTCTTTGATCGGCTCGCAGGTGCAGGCTTGCGGTGTCGCGTTGATTGCCAAAAATGTCACATCAGGATACATTAAGCCGTTTTTCCGTGTGGGAGGGCCGCTTAACTGTGGTCCAGATGTGCTAGCACCCACTGTATTTTTCCAACTATAAGCAGCATGGCTTTACCCCATGCCCTGAGCTGCAGGAGATAAAATGGAACCGACCAATATGGTTGCCGAAGGCGTGGAACTGATGTTCCTTGGAATGGGATCAGTCTTTGGGTTTCTGATTCTGCTGGTTACTTGCACCAGCATCATGTCTGTCATCTTGTCGCGTTTTTTCCCCGAGGCGCTGCCCGCGCCAAAGAAGCCTGCGCGTAAGTCCAGCGCTGCCCCTGCCAGTGTTGACCCGGATGTTGTCGCCGCCATTGGCGCTGCTATCAAGCAGCATCGTTCGCGTCGCAGTTCCTGACACCTCTTTCGCGGTTTTCACCATTAAAATCATAAAGGCCATAACACTATGACCGATACTAAAAAGCCCTTGGGCATTACCGATGTGATCCTGCGTGATGCGCATCAATCCATTCTGGCTACCCGTATGCGACTTGACGACATGCTGCCGATTGCCGGCAAGCTTGATCAGGTTGGTTTCTGGTCTGTCGAATCCTGGGGCGGGGCGACTTTTGATTCCTGCATTCGCTATCTTGGCGAAGATCCATGGGAGCGCATTCGTGCGCTGAAGCAAGCGATGCCGAATACCCGCCAGCAAATGTTGCTGCGTGGTCAGAACTTGCTGGGTTATCGCCACTATGCTGATGACGTCGTAGAGAAGTTTGTTGAGCGCGCTGCCGTTAACGGCGTTGATGTGTTCCGCGTGTTTGATGCGATGAACGATCCGCGTAACCTGGAAACCGCGCTTAAGGCCGTCAAGGCGCAGGGCAAGCATGCCCAGGGCACCATCTCCTACACCACCAGCCCGGTGCACACCCTGCAGATGTGGGTCGACTTGGCCAAGCAGATCGAAGACATGGGCGCTGACTCCATCGCGATCAAGGATATGGCCGGCATCCTGAACCCTTATGTGGCGTTCGATCTGGTTACCCAGCTCAAGAGCACGCTAAGCATTCCGGTGCACATGCAGTGTCACGCAACAGCTGGTCTGTCGACTGCGGCAATCATGAAGGCAGCAGAAGCGGGTATCGATAACGTCGACTCTGCGATTTCCTCCATGTCCATGACCTACGGTCACTCACCGACCGAATCTGTTGTGGCAATCTTCCAGAACAGCGAGCGTGATACCGGTTTGAACCTGGAACTGCTGGAAGAGGTCGCCGCCTATTTCCGTGAAGTGCGGAAGAAGTACGCCAAGTTTGAAGGCAACCTGAAGGGCGTTGACTCGCGCATCCTGGTTGCGCAGGTGCCGGGCGGCATGCTGACTAACATGGAAAACCAGTTGAAAGAGCAGGGCGCCAGCGACAAGTTTGACGACGTTCTGGCTGAGATTCCACGTGTTCGCGAGGATCTTGGTTTTATCCCGCTGGTTACTCCGACTTCCCAGATTGTCGGTACTCAGGCAGTTATCAACGTACTGACGGGTGAGCGCTATAAATCGATCACCAAAGAAACCGCTGGCATTCTGAAAGGCGAGTATGGCTCTGCACCAGCGCCGTTCAATGCTGAGTTGCAAGCACGCGTGCTGGATGGTGCCGAGGCAATTACCTGTCGCCCTGCGGACCTGCTTGAGCCAGAGATGGATAAGCTGACTGCTGAGCTGAAGGGCCTGGCTAGTGAAAAAGGCATTAAGCTTGCGGACGATGCAATCGACGATGTGCTTACTTATGCCTTGTTTCCACAGATTGGTCTCAAGTTCCTGGAAAACCGTGGCAATCCGGATGCATTTGAGCCGGTACCGACTGGTAACGAGCTGCCTGCGGCTGCCAAGGGTGCGGGCCCTGAGGCTTACACCGTCAGTGTTAACGGTAAAGAATATGTAGTGCAGGTTACTGATGGCGGCGATATCTCCGGTATCAAGCCCATTGGCGAGAGCGCCGCTCCCGCTGCTGCAGCTGCTCCGGTAGGTGACGGCGAGCCACAGGGTGCGCCACTCTCGGGTAACATCTTCAAAGTGCTGGTCAATGTCGGTGACGAAATTGACGAAGGTGAGGTCGTGATGATCCTCGAAGCGATGAAGATGGAAACCGAAGTACGTGCGCTGCGCGGCGGCACGGTTACTTCCATTGATATCAAGGTTGGCGACGCGGTTGCGGTCGGCGATACCTTGCTGACCATAGGTTAAGGGGGACTTAATGGATAAGCTCCTCCAACTGTGGCAGACCACAGGCATCTATCACATGGTCTGGGGACAGGCCGTCATGATTATTGTCTGTTTTGGTCTGATCTACCTGGCTATTCGCAAGGGTTTCGAGCCACTGCTGCTGATCCCGATCGGCTTCGGCGGTATTCTGGCCAACCTGCCCGTGGCCAACATGGCGCAAGGCAGCGGTATTCTGCACCTTATCTATGAAGTCGGCTTGCCGACCAGCGTCTTCCCGCTGCTGATCTTCATGGGTGTAGGCGCGATGACCGATTTCGGCCCCATGCTGGCGAACCCGCGTACGCTGTTGCTGGGTGCCGCTGCGCAGTTCGGTATCTTTGGCACGCTGCTGGGCGCATTGGCGTTGACCTCTGCCGGCATCCCCGGATTCGAGTTCTCGATGAAAGAGGCCGCTTCCATCGCCATCATTGGTGGTGCTGACGGACCGACCTCGATCTTTGTGACCGCGAAATTGGCGCCGGACCTACTGGGGCCGATTGCCGTTGCTGCCTACTCCTACATGGCGTTGGTGCCCTTGCTACAGCCGCCGATCATGCGCGCTCTGACGTCGCAGAAGGAGCGTGGCATTGTCATGACTCAGCTGCGCGTGGTTAGCAAAACCGAGAAAATCATTTTCCCGTTGTTGCTGCTGATGCTGGTCGCATTGCTGTTGCCTGACGCTGCACCATTGGTAGGTATGCTCTGCTTCGGCAACTTGATGCGTGAATCGGGTGTGGTTGAGCGTTTGGCTGACACTACGCGTAACGCGCTGATCAATATCGTCACCATAGGTTTGGGTTTGGCTGTTGGCTCCAAGCTATCTGCTGAGTCTTTTCTGCAGATCAAAACCCTGGGTATTCTGGTGTTGGGTATGCTGGCCTTCTGCGCAGGCACAGCCGCGGGTGTCTTGATGGCGAAGTTGCTGAACCTGTTCAGCAAAACACCGATCAACCCGCTGATCGGCTCTGCCGGTGTTTCAGCGGTGCCAATGGCGGCAAGGGTATCCAATAAGGTCGGCCTGGAAACCAATCCGCACAACTTCCTGCTGATGCACGCGATGGGTCCAAACCTTGCGGGTGTAATCGGCTCGGCGGTTGCCGCTGGTGTTCTGCTGAACTTTGTTGGTTAAGTCGTTTGCCAGACGTAAAAAACCCGCTCATTGAGCGGGTTTTTTTATGCTTGGTTGGTTACCAGGCGCTGCTAACCAAGCGATATACAGTGCGCAGCGAGCGTGGGTTACTGCTGCTCGTTAGCCAGCAGTGCCAACAGCGCATTTTGCTGACGGCGGCTCATTTCACGATACCGAACCAGGAGCGCCTGTTCTGAGGAGGACAGGTCATCCAGTTGCTCGTTTAACGCTTGGCGCGACGGTTGGGTTTGCTCAGGCAGAATGGGCAGATCAAGAAGGCTATGTTCGAGCCTGGCGATGATCTCGGAGTTCATGCTGCGGTGATGTTGCTTGGCGACGTCGGCAATGCGGTCGCGCATGCCCTCGGGCAGCCTTACAACGAACTTGTCTGCGGTGCGGCTGGTGTAGTTTTGAGTAGCAGTTTTCATAGGGCAACAATGATCGCTTGTTTGAAGTGAGTTGGTACTGGCCAAGCGGAAAAATGCAGCAATTTGCGCTTTGACAGACCACCACGCGGCTGAATGCAGCTGAATAATATAATTATAGACAACTAGAGCCTGTTAAGTGCCCTAGTTAATCCTGTTTTTTTACACTGCGCCAGTGGGTGACAAAAAAATGTCTCCGTTTTGTGACGGAATTACGACGAATGGCATTTAGCCATGAATGCCGATGCGGTGGTCAAAGTCGTCAGTATTCAGTTAACATGCGCTCTTAATTGATCGAGTTCAATGAGTTGGCACCGTCAGCTCATGCTCTTTACGCGCTTGTAGCTCAGCTGGATAGAGCAACCGCCTCCTAAGCGGTAGGTCCCCGGTTCGAATCCGGGCTCGCGCACCATTTATAGCAAAGGCTTGCGCGATGTTAATCGGCAAGCTTTTTTTGTTCCAGGTGGGCGCTCTTGCCTGCCGTTCAGCCGTTAAAATGTCCAGCATGCCTGCTTTTCCCGTGCGGGGTATAGAACCGAGCGGGCGGATGAATCAGGAGATTTCGGTGACTACTATCGGTTCGCAAGCCGTCTCTGATGCCTCGCTATCAGCTCGAGATGTTTATCAGTTATTCAAAAACGTAGCGCTAGGCCTGATTGAGGTGGAGCCCCTCACTCCGCAATGGTCTGAGGTGGAAACCGGGCGTGTGATTGTGTTGCTGGGGGACTATCGCGTGACCTTCTGCAAAGATGCAGGTGAGTTGGATTATTGCCTCAGCTGTGAGTCGCCTGACGGTCAGCTTGCCGATATAAATGATTGGCCGGCCAGAGGAACTGATCCACTTGAATTACTGAGCGTCTGGGAGCGCAGGCAGATGCTGTCAGCGCTCCAGGCTGCAAGCAAAGGTTAAGCGATTGTGTATTCAGGTGAGGGCAGTCCTTTCCTCGTTCTATATCTGGTGCTTTCCGCTCAGGCTCTTAATATCTAAACCTTTCTCCTTCCCCTCATGTAGCTGCTCTTGTTGCTCATTGACGCACTCGGATATTCATTGATAGCGTATAGCTATAAGCCGCTTTGAATTATCTCAATGGCGTCAGCTGTCTGCCGTGCTTAACTTAGGGGCAGGTTGCAGGCACGCACCAAGGCTCATAACGCCTTCAACGCTGTTTGTGTAAGCCGTAACACCCAATACTGAAGCGGAGATCGACATGAGTGACAAGAAAGCAGGCGGATGCCCAGTGATGCATGGTTCAAACACCAAGTTAACGGGGCGGGGCACCATGAATAAGGATTGGTGGCCTAACCAGCTTAATCTGAGCATCCTGCATCAGCACAATCCCAAATCCGATCCCATGGGCGATGGTTTCGATTACGCTGCTGAATTTAATAAGCTCGACTTGGCTATGGTCAAGCGTGACGTTGCGGCACTGATGACCGACTCCAAGGACTGGTGGCCTGCCGATTACGGTCACTATGGTCCCTTCATGATTCGCATGGCGTGGCACTCTGCCGGTACTTACCGTACTGCTGACGGTCGCGGCGGCGCCTCCACCGGTAACCAGCGGTTTGCACCCTTGAATAGCTGGCCGGATAACGCCAACCTCGACAAGGCCCGTCGCTTGTTGTGGCCGATCAAGAAAAAGTACGGTAACAAGCTGTCCTGGGCCGATCTGTATATTCTCACCGGCAATATGGCGCTGGAAACCATGGGGCTTAAGCCTTTTGGCTTTGGCGGCGGTCGCGAGGATATCTGGGCCCCCGAAGAGGATATCTATTGGGGCGCAGAGGAGGAGTGGCTGGCAACCAGTGATAAACTCAATAGCCGCTACTCGGGTGACCGCGACCTGGAAAATCCGCTGGCCGCTGTGCAAATGGGTCTGATTTATGTCAACCCGGAAGGACCAGACGGTAAGCCGGATCCGTTGGCATCAGCACGCGACATTCGCGATACCTTTGAACGTATGGCGATGAATGACTACGAAACGGTTGCGCTCACTGCCGGTGGTCACACCTTCGGCAAGGTGCATGGTGCGGGCGACGCCGCGCATGTGGGGGCTGAGCCTGAAGCCGCGGCTATTGAAGAGATGGGTCTGGGCTGGAAGAGCAGCTTTGGTACCGGCAAAGGCGCTGACACCATTACTAGTGGTCTTGAAGGTTCCTGGACGCCGACGCCAACCCAATGGGATATGAGCTACTTCGATGTGCTCTTTGGCTACGAGTGGGAGCTGACCAAGAGCCCTGCCGGTGCTCACCAGTGGACACCGAAGAACCTGGCAGAGAAAGATCACGCGCCCGATGCCGCGGACCCAAGCAAGCGGGTGGGTATCATGATGTCTACCGCTGATATGGCGATGCGTGAAGATCCCCAGTACCGCAAGATCGCGCAGCATTTCCATCAGAATCCGGCTGAGTTCGCTGATGCCTTTGCACGTGCCTGGTTCAAGCTGACGCACCGTGACATGGGGCCAAAGGCACGCTACCTGGGACCGGACGTGCCAGCTGAAGACCTGTTGTGGCAGGACCCTGTGCCAGCAGTCGATCATGCTTTGGTTGATGCTCAGGATATTGCAACGTTGAAAGCCAAGCTGTTGGCATCGGGCTTATCGACAGCCGAACTGGTATCCACCGCCTGGGCCTCGGCCTCCACCTATCGCGACTCCGATAAACGTGGCGGCGCCAACGGGGCGCGCATTCGTTTGGCGCCCCAGAAAGACTGGGAAGCTAACCAGCCGCAGCAGTTGGCCAAGGTACTCAAGGCGCTGGAAGCAGTGCAAGCGGACTTTAACTCAGCCCAATCAGCGGGTAAGAAAGTGTCGCTGGCGGATTTGATCGTGCTTGGCGGAGCTGCAGCGATTGAGCAGGCAGCAGGCGCTGCTGGTCACCACATTGAGGTTCCGTTTGCACCGGGCCGCACTGACGCGACTGAGGAGCAAACAGATGCAGAGTCGTTTGAGCCTCTGAAGCCTGAAGCGGACGGTTTCCGTAATTATCGTCGCGCTCGCTTTACTGTCGCCGATGAGGAAATGCTGGTCGACAAGGCGCAGCTGCTGGGTCTCAGTGCCCCAGAGATGACGGTACTGGTGGGTGGTCTGCGCGTATTAGGCGCGAACCATGGTGCCAAGCAGCACGGAGTGTTTACCGACAGCCCCGGCACCTTGAGCAACGACTTTTTCGTTAACCTGGTGGATATGGATACTACCTGGGTACCCGTTGCTGGCGATGCTGATGTTTTTGAAGGGCGTGACAGTAGCACTGGCGCTATCAAGTGGACGGGGACACGAGTTGATCTGATTTTCGGTTCAAACTCGCAGCTGCGTGCGCTGGCGGAAGCCTATGCTCAGGACGATGCCAGTGAGAAGTTCGTCAGCGATTTCGTTTCAGCGTGGAACAAGGTAATGAACGCTGATCGCTATGACCTGATCTGATTCTCCTCTGTTAGTAAGCAGTAACCCTCGGGCGCCTTTTGGCGCCCGAGGTGTTTTCGGGCTTTGTTTCTGGCTTTGGCCCGTCGCTTGCTCAGCTTGATTCTCAGTACGAGAAATGAGGATGGATAGTTAGCCCGTAGGCTATTCTGAATAGTCTGATTTATGGGTTTTGATAAGCCGGTAGTGTTAATAGAGGCTCTGCCGTCGCAATCACCGTCGCAAACCAGGCAAAAGACCCAGAAAGATGTGCTCCATGTATATTTTCTGTCACGCCATACCTGTAACCTGCGGCTGCAATTGATACGGCTTGGATATACTAAGATTGTTCCTCTCTATGCTTTAAGGAACTCTGGTCCAGGCTGGTTGGTCCACAAGCGCTGATGGCTGGCCAGGTTTATGTCTGGCTGTGTCGCGGTCAGCTCTTTGAGCGTCAAGCGGAAGATGGTTCAAAATCTTGTCCGCGTTAAATTGCTATATCCACTCGTTTTGTATTGCACGACTATTTGCACTGGAGCATTGATGTCTCACGCCCTGATGGCTTTTTCCTCTCTGTATTTCGCTACTCTGCTGATGCTGCTCGGAAGTGGTTTGTTGAGCACTTATCTGGGTTTGTACCTGTCCGCGCGGGAGGTGAGTGAGATCTGGATTGGCGTGCTGATGACCGGCTACTATGCCGGCTTGGTGCTGGGGGCGTCGGTTGGCCACAGACTGATCGCACGAGTGGGTCATATTCGCGCATTTGTGGCCAGTGCCGGAATCGTTACTGCCTCTGTACTAGGGCATGCGCTCACAGACAACGTATCAGTCTGGTTGGCTCTGCGGCTGCTGACCGGTATGGCAATGATGTGCCAGTACATGGTGCTGGAGAGCTGGCTAAACGAGCAAGCCGAGTCGCACCAGCGCGGCATGGTGTTTGCCAGCTATATGGTGGTGACCTTCCTTGGGTTGGTGCTGGGGCAGGTGGTATTCACTGTCATGCCTGAACTGCAGATCGAGCATCTGCTGTTTGTAGCCATGTGTTTCTCGCTTTGTCTGGTGCCCGTCGCGGTCACCAAACAGATTCACCCTGCGCCGCTGCATCCCGCACCGCTAAAAGTGAAACTCTTTGTACAGCGCATTCCGCAGGCGTTGACCACGGTTGCAGTATCAGGGCTGATGCTGGGGGCTTTCTACGGTATGGCGCCGGTCTTCGCCAAGACCGAGGGGCTGACCACATCGCAGATTGGTGTTTTTATGGCGGTAACTATTTGCGCAGGCCTTATGGCGCAGTGGCCTGCGGGTTGGTTGTCTGACCGGGTTGACCGTAGTCATCTGATTCAACTGAATGCCATCGTACTTACGGGTGTTGCGCTATTGATGGCGCTTGATTTACTGCCAGGCATGGCCTTGATGGTGCTGACAGCGATCTTTGGTTTTCTGGTTTTTACGCTTTATCCGCTTGCCGTCGCCTTGGCCAATGACCATGTTGAGCCCGATGATCGGGTGCCGTTGTCGGCAATGCTGTTGGTGACCTTTGGCTTGGGTGCCAGCATTGGCCCGTTGTTGAGTTCGGTAATGATGAAGGTATGGGGGCCCGAAATGCTCTACATCTTCATGGCCTGCTGTTCGATGGTGCTGGTCTTTAGAGTGCGTACCGCTACGGTAACGGGTGAGCATCTGGTTGAAGAGGCGCCACTGCACTTTATGCCGGCAGCAGGTAACCTGGCCAGCTCGCCTTTGTCTGCAGCGTTCGACCCCCGCGTTGACGAACAGGCTGTCGCTGATCAGATGCAGGATGACGTCGTAGCAGAGGAGGAAGCCATGAGTGAAGCAGAGGTGGCGGCAGCCGATGCGGATCAGGATGATCATCGCCCCGGCTGATACGGTACTTTCTAAAAGAGATCTTCCTTCTCGATCCGGCGCGCCTCACGTTGCAAGTAGTTCACGTAGCGATCTATTTGGCGCTGGGCGAGGGGGGAAGGCTGTTGGAAGTGAATGCCAATTTGTGTTTCGTTGGCGGTTTCTATGAAACTAACGTGGCGAATAACCACGGCCAGTTCAAGTCTTCCTGTCTCTGGTAGATGCAGGTGGCAGGGCGAGAATAGCTCGCCCGGCTGAAGTGATGAGCACTGATCCCCTTCAATACGCGCTTTGCATCCGGTCGCTGAAATATCCATCAAGTAGGTAGTCAGCGTGCGTTGACGTTCTGGGTGATTCAGCTCTAATGGGACATCAGCTGTACGTCGCACGCTCGCACGAAACGCGCCGCGCTTCTGATGATACATTAGCTCTTTAGGCAGTTTGGTTGAGTATGCCGGGGCTTCATCAAATACGATTTGAGTGGCTTGGCCAGCGGCACAGCTCCAGCGCATGTGTATGCCTTCATGCCATGCGTCTATTTTGAATCCTTCGCCCTGGCTGGCATAGCGATCGCCCTCACGGGGAATCATTTCGTCGAGACAAAGGGCGTCGGCATCTGAGTCGACGTTGACGATAAAGCTCTGAAACTTCTGCGCGCGGTCATCAAAGGTGATGATTAGTGGATCGCGAGACTGCATCAGAGTTTTGAGTAAGGCTGTTATCTCAATGGCGGAGCGAACTTCGCGGGGCGGCTGCGGGCCTGCTTCTTGTGATAGTAGGGTAGACACTTCGAGCTCTCGATTTTATTGATTTAGCTGAGATAACTATACAGCAAGCTGGCTGTTTGGTATCAGTCTTAGACCTTTGTGAGGTCGCGGGAGATACCGGTACGACTCCGATTACCCAGCTGATCATAGACATTTTGTCCGGATTCACCCTGGTTGCGTAAAAGGTCTAGCAGGCTGGAAGTGCTGTTTTGACTGTGGCGCACCAAACGCGCGTTGCCGTCGTTAGCTGCTTTGCATTGCCCAAGGCGCTCAATGAAGCCCTGGTAGGCTGCGCTTAGCCCTGCATCGCCCAAGCTGGCGATATGACTTTTCAGCCCGTCGTCAGCAATATGCTGTGCGCTGCAGTAAGCTTTGATGCGGAAGTCGTGATTCGCCAAGGCTTCGATGAGCGGGCGTTTTTCCTGCAGGATTTTTTCAAGTTCGTCCATGTTTTGCTGGACGATTGATTCTCTCTCGCGCTCTGACAGTGCAAGATAATGCTCACAGTCCTGATCAGCCTGTTGAAGGATAGAGCTCAACTCATGCATCGGTATCTCCGTAAGCATGGGCCTGGATCAGATAGCTGCTCAGCTTTCTAAGCTAAGCAGCTTGTCGGCAATCCGCGTACTGTCGACCTGATAGCTGCCGTCAGCAATGGCCTGTTTTATTTGGTTGACCCGCTCACTGTCGACTTCCGGAAGGTCGCGCAAACGTTCTTCGATCGCCTGAAATTGCTGTGCTTGCGGGCTCAGGCTGACAGAGGAACGCTCGGTGCTGGTTTCTTTCGCTGCAGTGGTAGTCGCTGTTTCTGTCGTGTCGAGCGCGGCGTCACGCTTGCCAGCTGTATTGCTTGTCTGGCTGTTACGACTGGCCCCAGAAGGACCATTTGTCGAGTTGAAGTCAATGACCATGATGGTTTCCTCAAACTGTAAAATCTTCTCTAATTGCTTTAACGGCCGCGAGGCTGAAAACTTTAGGGAAAATAAGTGTGAAAAGCATCACTGTTTGGCGTGCTCGGCTCTGACGTGAGTATATCCGAAAATTCCTTGTTCATCACATGTCTACCCTGACTTGCCCCGCCGCGCTCACACGCGCTTTTATTTCACGGTTTGATCGTGTGTTACGCACTCTTATCTGGGCGCCCACCGCACCGTCCTCCATCGCTTCACCTGGCATTTTCACTGACACGCTGCCATTGCTGGCGCTGATCACAACTTTGTCGCCGCGGCGGATAACTTCGTTCTGCGCAATGATAGCGAAGGTGACTATGGTGTCGGGTGCTACTGGTCGGGTCAAGCGCATGCCGATGGCCTGCTCCGGCTCAACCAGATACTTGTCTCGCAGCAAGCTGGTATCTCGTTCCTGTAGTGTCAGATCGCTGGCGCTGAGCACGGTGTCCCTGGAAAGGGGGCGGGCGCTGACGAGCACCTGCTGATAGAGGCTGACCTGGCCCGGAACGAAAAGGCGCCAGGGTGAATCGCTGTTGCAGGTTAGCCTGACGGTCACTCGGCCAACGGGAATATTCGGACTTTCCAGTTCTGCGCTAAGCTGTTCTTCAGGGCATAGCGGCAGGCGTAATCGGGCATCAAGCCGATTGAGCTTGATTTCGTAGCGCCCGGGCTGGCCAGTGCGAGCAATATGTTCCTGTACTTCTTGCTCAAGAAACTGATTGGTCGCGCCGATAAGCTGATCAATGAGGGGGGTCGCGAACAGTGGCGAGGAAAAAAATATCGTCAATGCCGCGCACCTGGTGAGGAAACGCATACAATTACCTTTAATAACAAACGATCGGTGCGTGTCATTTTACTGTCGGTTCGATAGCCTTATTGTCGTACTGCATGAAATATGCCGCATTGAGCACAATACGAAAAGGAGCTGCCCATGGCTGGTGTAATGGATTCAGTCAATCAGCGTACACAGCTGGTTGGCCAGAATCGGTTGGAGCTGCTGCTGTTCAGGCTGGCAGGTAATCAGCTGTACGGTGTGAATGTGTTCAAGGTCAAAGAGGTGTTGCAATGCCCTCGCCTGACCATGATGCCGAGGCTGCATCCGGTCGTGCGCGGAGTGGCGCATATTCGCGGCGGAACCTTGCCCATTCTCGATTTGAACCGGGCGACCGGCGGCCCGGGGCTTGATAATCTCGACACCGCGTTTGTTATCATTACCGAGTACAACTATAAGGTGCAGGGGTTTCTGGTTCGCTCGGTCGAACGTATCGTCAATATGAACTGGTCAGAAATTCATCCGCCGCCAAAGGGCACTGGGCGTGATCATTATCTGACAGCAGTGACGCGCGTTGATAATCAGATGGTTGAGATTATTGATGTCGAGAAGGTCTTGGCTGAAGTCGTGCCAACCAACGAAAAAATCTCAGAGGGGGTCATCAGTCAGGAAACCCAGGCGGAAGCTGTCTCGCGCAAGGTGTTGATAGTCGATGACTCCTCTATCGCGCGCAAACAGGTGTCTCGATGTTTGCAGGAAGTGGGGGTAGAGATCATCACGCTCAACGATGGCAGGCAGGCGCTGGACTGGCTTCGCGCGCAAGCCGACCTGGGCGAAGATGTGAGCAAGACGCTACTGATGATGGTCTCGGATATTGAAATGCCCGAGATGGATGGCTACACGCTGACGGCTGAGATTCGCAATGATCCGCGGCTGAAGAACCTGCATGTGATGTTGCACACTTCACTGTCAGGGGTATTCAATCAGGCAATGGTCAAGAAAGTGGGCGCAGATGATTTTCTCGCCAAGTTCAAGCCTGATGATCTGGCTCAGCGCGTTATTGATCGGCTTCATGCGCTGCGCGAGCAGACTGATTAGCCGATGGTGATAACTTTATCGACTACAACAACACAAGGCGGCCCGTGTGACTTTGGCTAATCAGGACTTTCAGGCTTTTCGTGAGTTTTTGGAGAAGGCCTGCGGCATTGTGCTGGGTGATAACAAGCAGTATCTGGTATCAAGCCGGTTGAATCGCTTACTGGAGCAGGAAAAAATTGGCAGCCTGGGGGAGTTGGTAAAGCGTATTCAAAGTCAGCCGCGGAGTAATTTGCGCGAGTTGGTTATTGATGCAATGACGACTAATGAGACTCTCTGGTTTCGCGACGTCTATCCTTTCGAGGTGCTCAAGAAAAAGCTGATTCCGGAGTTTATCAAAAGCAATCCGAACCAGCGCTTGCGTATCTGGTCTGCTGCTTGCTCTTCCGGGCAGGAACCCTACTCGCTGAGCATGTCGATTGACGAGTTCGAGCGGAGCAATGCGGGCCAACTGCGCAGCGGTGCGCAAATTGTCGCGACCGATCTGTCTGGTGGTATTTTGAACGCCGCCAAAAGCGCAGAATACGACAGCCTTTCGGTTGCCAGGGGGCTTTCGCAGGAGCGGCTGGCACGTCATTTTGACCAGTTGGCGCCTGGCCGTTGGGCGCTGAAGCCGGCGTTGCGCAATCGCGTCGAGTTTCGTGCTATCAACCTGCTCGACAGTTATTCGATGCTTGGCAAGTTCGATATTGTGTTCTGCCGTAATGTGCTCATTTACTTCTCGGCTGACGTAAAGAAGGACATCTTGCGGCGTATTCATGCCACGCTGAAACCCGGTGGTTATTTGATGTTGGGCGCCTCTGAGGCTCTCAATGGTTTGCCGGAGCTGTATCAGATGGTCCAGTGTAATCCGGGTATCGTTTACCAGGCACGTTGATCTCTGCTTAACGTATTGCCGCTGACAATGGCGGCAATACTTTTGCCGCTTTACCTCCCCTCCGATTTATCCTTTGTTGCCGTTTGCCGGTAACTCCTTGCCGCTTTTGCCACATTTTTTTTTCGCAACTAGCTGAATTTTATGGGTTTTTACTTTTGGCACGCTGCTTGCTTTGTTGTTGGCATAGAGGCTTTTTGGCTTTGTGCCAGAACGAGGAAGGTTGCCATGAGTATCAGTTTCGACAACGCATTGGGTGTGCATGAGCAAGCACTCAAGTTCCGCTCCCAGCGGGCTGAGGTGCTGGCTAACAATCTGGCTAATGCGGAAACCCCAAACTACAAAGCGCGTGACCTGGAGTTCAGTGCCGTACTGGCGGCTCAGCAGCCAGGTGGCAGCCAGTCAGTCAGCCTGGCGCAAACCAACTCGGGTCACATTGCCGCCGATAGCCTCATAGACCAAGTGGCTGGGCTGCGGTTTCGCACCCCGCTACAGCCTTCGCTCGACGGCAACACAGTAGATGCAGAGGCAGAGAAGGCCGCTTACGCACAAAATGCGATCGACTTTCAGGCCAGCTTCACCTTCCTCAACAGCAAATTCAAGGGCCTGATGACAGCCCTGCGGGGAGATTAAACCATGTCTCTTGATAAAGTTTTTGATATCGCTGGCTCTGGTATGAGCGCGCAGTCGCTGCGGCTTAACACCGTGGCCAGCAATATTGCCAACGCCGAGACGGTTTCGAGCAGCATTGATCAAACCTACCGTGCGCGTAACCCGGTTTTTGCAACCATCTTCAGTGCTGAGCAGGGCGCTGGCGCCTCCTTGTTTAGTGATCAGCAGCAAGTTGGCGAAGGTGTTCAGGTTTTAGGTGTTGTTGAGTCCGACGCGGAGTTAGAACCGCGCTATGAGCCCGATCATCCCATGGCGAATGAAGATGGTTATGTGTTTTATCCCAACGTAAATGTGGTTGAAGAAATGGCTAACATGATGTCTGCTTCCCGGTCCTACCAGACCAATGTGGAAGTCATGAATACCGCCAAAACCATGTTGCAACGCGTCCTGACCCTGGGCCAGTAAACGGAGACATACCGACATGAGTGTCAGCAATAATGTGGCAGTGGGCAACAGTGTATTGGACCAGTACAAGTTCGATACAGATCGTGAGCCTAAGAGCGACGAGCTGGGCAAGGATCAGTTTCTCGAGTTGTTGGTTGCGCAGATGAACAATCAGGACCCCCTTTCCCCGCAGGAAAACGGTGAGTTTATTGCCCAGCTGGCGCAATTCAGTACGGTCGAAGGCATCGAGAACATGAACACCTCGATGGAGGCTTTGCTCAGTGGTTATCAGTCTTCACAGGCGTTACAGGCATCTTCTCTAGTGGGTCGTACCGTGATTGTGCCGTCTGATCAGGCGATTGTGGATACGGCTACCGGGGTCGAAGGTCAGTTCGCTCTGCCGGAAGACAGTGGCGCAGTATCTATCAAGGTGCTCGACAGCGCCGGTAGCCTGGTGAATACCATCAACATGGGTGATCTCAAAGCCGGGATGCATGATTTCAAATGGGATGGCAAGGATGGTAGCGGCAATGTCTTGCCGCCAGGTGCCTATACCTTTGAAGCGACCGCAGCGGTAGGTGGTACAACCAAGCAGTTGGCTACGCTGTTGCCGGCCAACGTGGATAGTGTATCGCTGGGGGCTGGCAATAATGGTGAGTTACTACTCAATGTGGCTGGCCTGGGCAGTATCAGTTTATCCAACGTTTACTCGATTAAATAACAGTCGTCCGCATCAGGCTGAGGAGAAATATTATGTCTTTTAATATCGGTTTGAGTGGTATCCGGGCGGCAGCTTCCGATCTGAATATCACAGGTAATAATATTGCGAACGCCGGTACCGTCGGCTTCAAAAGCTCGCGTGCCGAGTTTGCTGATGTCTATGCCGCCTCGGTTTTGGGTACTGGCAGCAACGCCCAAGGCAGTGGCGTGAGGTTGCAGAATACGGCGCAGTTGTTTACCCAGGGCAACATCGGTTTTACCGAGAACAGCTTGGACATGGCCATCAACGGTAACGGGTTCTTCGTTACCAGCAAGGATGGTGCGCTGTCTTATACTCGCGCTGGCTATTTTGGCACTGATAGCGACGGTAATATCGTCAATAACGCAGGTGAGCGCTTGCAGGGGTTTGCGGTCAACGCGGTATCCGGTCAGATCGATCAAGGCATTCAGACGGATCTTCGTGTTGATACGCGTTCAGCTGATCCGAATGCCACTACATCTATCAGCTCGACGCTGAATCTGAATTCTACACAGACCCGGCCCCCGGTCTACTCGCAAGGCTATGATACTGCCTATGCGGCTTCAATCGCTGGCGCCGTCGATCCTGCCAACCCGACGCCGGCTGAAATCGTGGCGGCCGAGACCGCAGGTCTGGCGGCGGCGCGAGCTACCTTTGATCCGACTAACTCGGCGTCTTACAACAGCTCTACGTCGGTGAAGATTTACGATAGCCTGGGTAACGATCACGTATTGACGAAGTACTTCGTGAAAAATGACGCGAACAGCTGGGATATGTACGTCCTGGTAGACGGTCGTGACCTGCAAAGCGGTACGCCTGCTACCGATCCAGCTTTTGATCCGACGGCAACCACGCGTTATGACGTGGACTTTAACAGCGTGGGTGAGCTGGTTAGTCCTCAGCCATACAACATAACCGGCTGGCAGCCGCTGGATAGTGAGGGGCAGCCAACGGGGGCCGAATCTCCGGTAGCGAATCTCGACCTGAATCTCACTGGCTCCACGCAATATTCATCCAGCTTCGCGGTGACCGCAGTATCGCAGGATGGCTTCACTACGGGTGAGCTGGCTGGCCTGGGTATCGATAAGTCCGGCTTGCTGGTGGCGCGCTATACCAACGGGCAAACTCGGGTTCAGGGGCAGGTGGTGCTTGCTACCTTTGCCAACCAGCAGGGCTTGAGCCCCTTGGGTAATACGGCTTGGTCGCAGTCATTCGAGTCGGGCGAGCCGGTAATAGGAGCGCCTACTACGGGGACATTGGGCAGTATTCAGTCCGGTGCGCTGGAGCAGTCGAACGTTGACATTTCCGAGCAGTTGATCAATTTAATCGTGGCGCAGCGCAACTATCAAGCTAATGCCAAAACCATTCAGACTGAAGATGCGGTGACCCAGACCATTATCAACCTGAGGTAAGTCGTCAGCGTATAAAACGGCGATCTCAGCGGCAATACCGGCAAATAGGCGTGCCGGTATTGCCGCTTTTTTTTGTCCTTTATTTTTTAAGTCTATGATTTTTATTGCTTAAATAGTAAATGTGGGTTGATGGCATGGTCTGTGCTTTATCTTCTGTATCAAGAGCAAAAGCGGCAATTCTTTGTCGCGTCAGTTGATGCGGGAGAAAGGACATGGACAAATCGCTATACATATCCATGACGGGGGCAAGCCAAAACGCGTTAGCGCAACGTTCGCACGCCAACAACCTGGCAAACCTCACCACCACCGGGTTTCGCAAGGACTTTGAACAAGCGCGCTCCATGCCGGTTTTTGGCGATGGGTTTGCTACCCGCGCCTATGCAATGACTGAGCGTCCTGGCACCGACTATTCCGCCGGAAGCATGCAAGAGACAGGTCGCGAGTTGGATGTTGCCGTCCAGGGCGAAGGTTGGATAGCAGTGCAGGCTCCAGATGGCACAGAAGCTTACACGCGTGCTGGCAACCTCAAGATTGATGCTTTTGGGATTCTGCGTACCTCTGGTGGCCTGCCAGTGCTGGGTAACGGTGGCCCCATTGCGATCCCGCCAGCAGAAAAGATCGAGGTTGGCTCGGACGGCACCATCAGCATCCGTGCCCTGGGTGAAGCACCCACGGTCATGGCAGAAGTAGATCGCATCAAACTGGTTAATCCTGATCCTGCCAGCCTGCGTAAGGCGGAAGACGGCCTGATGCGCGCTGATGGCGGCCTCGAGCAACCGGCCGACGGGGCTGTGCAGGTTGCGACCGGTTTTCTGGAAGGCAGCAATGTCAATGCGGTTGAAGAGATGACCTCGATGTTGACGCTCGCACGGCAGTTTGAGCTGCACATCAAGATGATGCGCACCGCTGACGAGAACGCTCAGGCGTCAGATCGCGTCCTGCAAATCAGTTAACGTTTAATAGCAGTGTCAGTTAACTGACACGCGAGGAGAGACACCATGCTCGCAGCACTTTGGGTCAGCAAAACCGGTTTGTCCGCTCAGGACACCATGCTCACCACTATTTCCAACAACCTGGCTAACGTATCAACTACGGGTTTCAAGCGTGATCGGCCGGAGTTTGAAGATCTGCTGTATCAGGTCAAGCGCCAGCCTGGCGGCCAGAGTACTCAAGACACGCAATTGCCTTCAGGTTTGCAGTTGGGTACGGGTGTACGGGTGGTGGGTACCCAGAAGATATTTACCGAGGGCACGCTGCAGACCACTGAGCAGCCACTGGATATGGCGGTCAATGGCCGCGGGTTCTTTCAGATCCTGATGCCCGACGGCAACATTGGCTATACCCGTGACGGTAGTTTTCATCTCGACGCCGATGGTCAGATTGTTACGTCCAATGGTTTCCCGCTTGAGCCTGGCATTGTGCTGCCAGATGACGTCCAGACACTGACCATAGGTGAAGACGGCACCGTCAGCATTTCGGTATTTGGCAATCCCGGCATTCAGCAGATTGGCAATATTCAGACCTCGGATTTCATCAACCCGGCGGGGCTGCAGTCGATTGGTAATAACCTGTTTTTGGAAACCGCCGCCAGCGGCGCGCCGCAGAACGGCAATCCGGGCGATAACGGTCTGGGTACTGTTCTGCAGAACACCCTTGAGAACTCCAACGTCAGTGTGGTTGAAGAGCTGGTCAACATGATCACCACTCAACGCGCGTACGAGATGAACTCCAAGGTTATTTCCACCGCAGACCAAATGCTGCAGTACATCAGTCAGAATCTCTGACGGGAGCTTAGTGTCATGAACTTCTTGCGTAACGCGTTGGTGCTTTTTGGCTTGGTGAGCCTGGTTGGCTGCATGCAGATGCCGCCAACCCGGGACGACCCGGCTTATGCCCCGGTTTTGCCGCGCACACCCTTGCCGCAGGAGTTGAACAACGGCGCTATTTACCAGCCCGGCTTCGAGATGAGTCTGTACAACGACCGTAAAGCGCATCGCGTCGGCGACATTATCACCATCACGCTGAGTGAGCAGACGGCCGCGCAGAAGAAGGCTGAGAACGAAATCGATAAAGAAAGCAACGTGTCCATTGGTAACCCAACCCTGTTAGGCAATACGGTTGGGTTCAAGGGCCTGGATCTGGGGGTGAGTGTTTCCGGTAATCGTGGCTTTGATGGTTCCGCCGACGCCAACCAGAGCAATAGCCTGACGGGCTCCATAACCGTAACTGTGGCTGAAGTGCTGCCTAACGGCATTCTGGCGGTACGTGGTGAAAAATGGATAACGCTGAACCAGGGCGATGAGCTGATACGTATTTCCGGTCTGGTGCGCGCGGATGATATTGGGCCGGATAACACCGTGCTGTCGACTCGGGTCGCCGATGCGCGCATTACCTATTCGGGTAACGGCGCTTTTGCCAATGCCAGTCAGCCGGGTTGGTTGAACCAGTTCTTCCTCAGCCCGCTGTGGCCTTTCTGACAGGAGAGACAAGATGCGCTTTTTATCGCTCTGCCTATGTCTGTTGTTGGCCAGTCCGCTGGTACAGGCTGATCGCCTGAAGGATATCGGCAGTATTGCCGGGGTCCGCAGTAACCAACTGATTGGCTACGGCCTGGTGGTTGGCCTGGACGGCTCGGGTGACCAGACCAGCCAGACTCCCTTTACCGTACAGACCTTCAATAACATGTTGGCGCAGTTTGGTATTACGGTACCGCCGGGTACTCGAATCCAGATGAAAAACGTGGCTGCTGTAGCGATTCATGCTGATCTGCCTGCCTTTTCGCGGCCGGGGCAGACCATCGACATCACAGTCTCTTCGATTGGTAATGCCAAGAGTCTTCGTGGCGGCAGCCTGTTGATGACGCCGCTCAAGGGTATTGATGGGCAGGTCTATGCTATTGCGCAAGGCAACCTGGTGGTGGGTGGCTTTGGCGCAGAAGGTGCGGACGGCTCGCGCATCACGGTAAACGTGCCCAGCGTGGGCCGTATTCCCAACGGTGCCAGCGTCGAGCGCGCGGTTGCCAGCCCCTTTAATTCCGGTGATCACTTGACCTTTAACCTGAATCGTCCGGACTTCACTACCGCCAAACGGGTGGTAGATGAGATCAACAGGACTTTCGGCCCTGACGTGGCGCAAGCCTTGGATGGCGGCAGTATTCGGGTGCGTGCGCCTATTGATCCCAATCAGCGCGTGGATTATCTGGCTATGGTTGAGAATCTGCGGATTGAGCAGGGTAACGCCGCGGCCAAGGTCATCATCAATTCGCGTACCGGCACCATCGTTATTGGTCAGGATGTGCGTGTGCAGCCAGCCGCGGTAACCCACGGCAGCCTTACTGTCACCATCAGTGAGAACGCGCAGGTGAGCCAGCCCGATGGCGTGCTGGCTGGTGGTCAGACCGTGATTGCACCCAGCTCGCAGATCAACATTGATCAGGGTGATAGCCGCATGTTTGTCTTCAATCCAGGTGTATCGCTGGACGAAATTGTACGTGCGGTAAATCAGGTAGGCGCGGCTCCTGGTGACCTGATGGCTATTTTGGAAGCACTCAAGCAGGCCGGCGCCTTGAACGCCGATCTGGTTATCATCTGAGTCGGGAGGCCAGCATGAGCATCAACAACAGCAGTCTCAACTACACCGACCTGAACAGTGTTAGTCAGCTGAAGTCAGGACCCAAGGCCAATAGCCCGGAGAATATCCGCAAGGTGGCTGAACAGTTCGAGTCGTTGTTTGTGAACATGATGGTCAAAAGCATGCGTGATGCCAATGCGGTTTTTGCTGAAGGCAACCCATTGAATACCCCGCAGACCCGGCATTATCAGGATATGTACGATAACCAGCTGTCGATTCACTTGGCGGAAAGCAAGGGCTTGGGGATGACCGATACCCTGATGCGTCAGTTGTCGCCGCAAGGCAGTACGACAGCCGCGTCTGCCAATGCTGGCAAACAGGCAGTAGAAGGGCTTGATCAGTCAGCTTTGCTGGCGCGTCGCCGACTGGCGATCTCATCCAACTATAGCGATTGGGCACAGCGTCACGCCCAGCAGAGCGCCATAGGTGCGCCTGACAGCAGTGAAAGCAAAGATAGTTCAAGCGTGGTGCAAAACTGGCAGCCGCTGCGCGCCCTGCAGGCGGCCGCTCGCAACGCTGAGAGCCCGTCCAGCGCACAGATGGTGAATAGCGATAGCGCTGCACGTACGCGCTTTGCCAATGCCGATGAGTTTGTTGAAACCATGCTGCCGATGGCTGAAAAAGCCGCTGCCAGGCTCGGTGTCGATCCACATTACCTGGTGGCCCAGGCCGCTCTGGAAACGGGTTGGGGCAAGTCAGTGATAAAAGGGAGCGATGGTGCCAGCAGCCACAATTTATTCGGTATCAAGTCGCATGGCGGTTGGCAGGGCGATTCTGCGCAGGTGATGACGACTGAGTTTCGCAACGGGGTAGCGGGTAAAGAGCGCGCCGCGTTCCGCAGTTATGATTCCTGGGAGCAGAGCTTTGAAGATTACGTCAGCTTCCTGGAAACCAACGGCCGCTACCAGCAGGCTCTGGGCAGCACCGCCAACCCGGATTCCTTCTTCCGTGAACTGCAGCAGGCCGGTTATGCCACTGATCCGCAGTATGCCAGCAAGGTCTCGCAGATTGCTCGCAAGTTGATCAGTGAAAGTGACACTCGTGTAGCGAACAACACAGCAGCGCCGGATAGCGCTGAGGGCAGGGCATAATGGCTGACCTTTTTGGTATTGGTCTCAGCGGGCTCAAGTCGGCTCAGACACAGCTGTCGGTCACCGGCCAAAACATCAGTAACGTCAACACCCCTGGCTATAGCCGCCAGACTGCGGTGCAGTCAACGCAGCTACCCACATTCACCGGCGCTGGTTACATCGGTAACGGTAGTAAAGTGGTGGATGTTGATCGCATCTATAATCAGTTTCTAACTAATCAGGTACGCTCCAGCACCTCCAGCAACGCTGAAGTCAAAGCCTTTCAGTCGCAAATGGAGCAGCTTAATACGCTGGTCTCCAGCAGCGCGACCGGTATCACCCCAGGCCTGCAGAATTACTTTGATGCGCTGCAGACGGCGATCGAAGACCCGTCCAATCTGCCCGCACGCCAACTCTTTCTGTCCGAGGCTGAGGGACTGGCATCACGTTTTAATACGGTACAGAGCAGTCTGGCGGGGCAGAACCAGTTTATCGGACAGCAGATGAGTACGCTGGCTGATCAGGCGAGCCGCCTGTCGGCTACCATTGCCGAGTTCAATGACAGCATTGCCAAGGCAGCTGCCAACGGTGCTCAGCCTAACGACTTGCTGGACTCACGTGACGAGGCCGTGCGCGAGCTGTCCAAACTTATAGGGATCAGCGTGGTACCACAGGACGATAATCAGATTAACGTCTTTGTTGGGTCCGGTCAGCCCCTGGTGGTGGGTAGTGAGGCTTCAACCCTGTCAGTGCGCAACGGTGCGTCTGACCCTTCACGGGTCGATGTTGTGCTGACCAGTGGTGGCTCGACGCAGGATATTACCTCACTGCTTAGTGGTGGCGAACTGGGGGGGCTGGTGCGCTATCGTCAGGATGTGCTGGATCAGGCGATGAACTCGATTGGTCGATTGTCATTGTCGATTGCTAATGAGTTTAACCAGCAGCAGGGGCAAGGGCTTGACCGCAATGGCAATGCGGGCTCACTGCTGTTCAACGACATTAACAGCGACGCGCTGGTGGATGGGCGCAGCCGTGCGCGGGCTAATAACAGCGACCCGAATGCCAAGCTGGACGTGCTGATCACCGATACTTCGCAGCTTGGCACCTCGGATTACGAGGTGGTTTTTAGTAGCTCGACTGAGTTTACCGTCCGCCGCACCTCTGATAACAAGGTAACCGGCCCCTACGATCTGACCAGTGCGCCGCCGCCAGAGCTGGATGGTATTTCCATTGAGTTGAGCGCCGGTAGCGTAGGTGCTGGCGATCGCTTTTTGCTGACCCCAACCCGTTATGCCGCGGCCAATATAGATGTGGTGATGACGGAACCTCAGGAGCTGGCGTTTGCTGCGCCGGCCAGCAGTGACGCTAATCTGGATAATCGTGGTACTGGTAGTATTACTCAGCCGGTGTTGACTGGTGGGCCTTCACCTATTGATCCTGCTGCGCTGCAGGCCTTGCTGCCGGTTGATCTGAGCTATGACTCGGCAACCGGAGAGCTGACTAGCTCCAGCGGCACACTGACACCGTCTCCGTTGGTTATTACCCCTGGCCAGACGAACGACGTCGAGCTGACCGTGGGCGGCTATACTTTCAGTATGCAAATGAGCGGCAGGCCAAAGGACGGCGACAGTTTTAGTGTCAACTTCAATACGGGTGTCGCCGATAACCGCAACGCGTTGGTGATGTCCGAATTGCAGACGTCCAAAGTGCTGGGCAAAGCCAATGGTGCTGATGGCTTCTCCTTCGTTGATGGTTATGGTGATCTGGTGCAACGTGTGGCCACTTTCACAGCTCAGGCGCGAACGGATGCGGAATCGACCGGTGCTGTGCTGCAACAGGCAACGAATAACCGGGACTCCGTCTCGGCTGTCAGCCTGGACGAAGAAGCAGCAAACCTGATCAAGTTTGAGCAGTACTACAACGCCTCGGCTCAGGTTATTCAAGTTGCGCGGTCTTTGTTCGATACACTGCTCAGCAGTATTCGCTAACGGGTAACAAAATATGCGGATTTCCACCATTCAGCAGTTCAACAGCGGCGTGCGGGGCATTCAGGATAACTATGCCAACGCGTCACGTACGCAGGAACAGATCAGCACCGGTAAACGCATTTTGTCGCCCGCTGATGACCCGGTAGCAACGGTGCGCCTGCTGCAGTTGAGTCAGGAGTCCAATAAGCTGGAGCAGTACAAGGGCAACATGACCGCCGCCAACAATAGTTTGGCGCAGGAAGAGGCTATTCTGAATTCGGTCAACAACGCCCTGCAGCGCGTGCGTGAGATTGCACTGGAAGCCGGTGGTGGTGGGTTGAGCGATGAAGACCGTGGTGCACTCGCGACTGAGCTTGAGCAGCGTGAAGAGGAGTTGCTGGATCTGTTCAACAGCCGCAACGCCCGCGGCGAATACCTGTTTGGTGGCTATCAGAGTAACGAAGCCCCTTTCATCAAGAACCCTGATGGCAGCTATAGTTATCAAGGTGACGAAGGTCAGCGCTCGGTCCAGATCGCCGGGTCAAAAACGGTAGCCTTGAATGATAACGGCAAAGATTTGTTCGTTGATGTGGGTAACGTTAACCGGGTACTGACTGCCGCCGATGCGGCCAATACCGGTACCGCGCGTATCTCGCTTGGCGTGGTTGAGAACAAGAACGACTACGATCAGAATTTTTATCCGCAGGGCAGTGTGGGTATCGTTATAGGCGCTACCGCCGATACCTACGAAATAGTCGATAGCGGCGGTACCCCCCTGGTGCCTCCGGTGACCGGTGCGCTTGAAGAAAACGATGACGGTGGTTACAACATTCGTTATGCCGGTGTTTCCGTCGTTTTGGATGGTGCACCGGCGGCGGGCGACAGCTTCACCATCACCACCGGGGACAGTACCGCTACCAGTGATAAGCGTGAAACGCGCGGCATTCTGGAAACCATTGCGAACCTGCGTGAGACGCTGGAAACGCCGACGACCAGCAGTGAAGACAAGTTGCAGCGCAGGGACGTGATTGCCATCACTCTCGACAACCTCGACAACGCCATGAACAGTGTATTGCAGGTGCAGACCACCATAGGCGCGCGAATGAACGTGATTGAGTCGACGCAGCTGCAAAACGGTGAGCTGTCGCTGATCAATACGTCGGTCACCTCCGAGTTGGAAGACCTGGATTACGCCGAAGCATTGAGCCGTCTCAGTTTGCAAACAATCGTGCTGGAAGCGGCGCAGCAAAGCTTCGTCAAGGTCAGCGGCCTGAGTCTGTTTAACCTCCTGTAGCCCGTTCTGTTGCGTTAGTGCGCAACAGGCGCTGGGCTAACGGCTGCAGCCTTCAACATCGCGATAAAGGCAATCGCAGCCGGAGAAAGCGGGCGTTGCAGACGGGTTACCAGGCCAAAACTGGTGCCGGGCATGAGCTTGGGCCAGTCGAGCAGCACCAGTTCACCCCGCGCCAGCTCTGCTGCCAATGTACTGTGGCTGGCAAAACTCAACGCGTCGCAGTTCATTACCAGTCGTTTGAGAACGTCCAGGTTGTCGCATTCCAGACTGATCAGCGGTGTATCTCGCGGAAAGGTGTCTTGCAGCAATTGCTCAATCACGCCAGGTAGCCGGAAGCTCGCTAACGGGTACTCGGCTAATTGTGCTGGCGTGAGTTGTTTGGCTTGCTTGATTAGCGGGTGGCCCGCGCGACAGAACAACAGGCTTGGCTCCTGCTGCAACGGCTCCACCTGCAGCAATGGGTCGCCCTCGAGTTCGCGAATATCCGCTACAAAAAGCTCGAGTTCTTCGGCCAGCAGTTGGCGCCGCAGTGCAACCCAGTGTTGAATCTCCAGCCTGACTCGCACGCCCGGGTAGCGCTGGTTGAACTGGCCCAGAACGCGTGGCAGCAGATCAGCTGCAGGGAAAGGGCCAGCGCCGATCAGCAGCTCGCCGTCTTCCAGATCATTGAACTGGCGCAAGGCATTCTTCAGTGCCGTGCTACCGGCCAGCAGACGCTTGGCGTGCGCGAGTACCAGTTGCCCCTGCGGTGTCAGCTCCACGCCCTTCCCGCCGCGTTTGATCAGGGCGCAGCCCAGACGGTGCTCCAGCGTCTGGATACTGCGGCTTAATGCTGGCTGACTAAGGCCAATAGCTTCACCGGCGCGGATAAAGCCCTGGTGTTCAACCAGGGCTGCAAAGTGGCGCAGTGACTTTAGGTCCAGCGGAGATTGTTCACTCATCGGCTCGCCAGTGATTCAATGATGGGACAGTCAGGTCGGTCATCGCCATGGCAGCAGTTGGCTAGGTCAGCCAATGTGTTGCGCATGGCCTGCAGGTCAGCAATCTTCTGTTCCAGTTCCTGCAGGTGTTGCTGCGCCAGACGTTTGACCTCGCTGCTGCTACGTGAGCGATCCTGCCATAGCATTAGTAGTTGTGCTATTTGCTCCATACTGAAGCCCATCTCACGTGCGCTATGGATAAAACGCAGGCTGTGCAGATCCGTTTGCGTATATTGGCGGTAGCCGGATTCACTGCGCGCCGGCGCGGGTACCAAGCCGATCTGTTCATAGTGGCGGATCATTCTTGCGCTGAGACCGCTGGCCTTGGCGACTTGACTGATGTTCATGGTTTCTCCGGGGTCCAGCGCTTCAACAGCAGTGCGTTGCTGACCACGCAAACACTACTAGCGGCCATCATCGCACCAGCCAGCATCGGATTCAGCAGGCCTACCGCCGCTAGAGGAATACCGACGCAGTTGTAAACAAACGCCCAGAACAGATTCTGTCTGATTTTACGCCAGCTAGCCCGCGATAACGAAAGCGCTGCAGGAACCAGCAGGGGGTCGCCGCGCATCAGCGTAATGCCAGCGCTGTGCATTGCAACGTCGGTGCCCGTGGCCATAGCCAGGCCGATATCCGCTGCGGCCAGCGCTGGTGCATCGTTGATCCCGTCACCCACCATGGCAACCACACTATGTTCAGCACGCAGACCTTGTACTACCTCTGCTTTTTCATTCGGCAGTACACCGCCCCGAGCCTGCAGTATCCCCAGTTTTTGCGCGACTGAGTCTGCGGCGGCCTGGTTGTCGCCGCTAAGTAGCAGTGTCTTGATGCCTTGGTCGTGAAGGCGGGCAACGGCTGCGGCTGCGCTAGGCTTGATGGTATCGGCAAAGGCTAGCATAGCCACTGCGCGTGGCGGGTTGTCGGCGGCCAGCCAGGAGATTGTCGCACCGGCGGTAGCCTGTTTCTGGACGTCGACGAGCCAGGCCGATAGGTCAATACCCTGGTCGGCCATCATGCGCTCGTTACCAAGCCATAGTTGAGTGCCGTCCACCATTCCTTGAGCGCCTCGTCCCGCGCAGACCTTGAAGCTGCTGGCTGCCGGCGCACTGACTGAATGCGCCTGGGCAAAATCGCATACTGCCTGCGCAAGCGGATGCTCTGCCTGCTGCTGAATAGCTACCGCCCAAGCCAATGCCTGCTCCTGCGTAATATCCTCAAGCAACTGAAAATTGGTGAGAGAGGGCTGGCCCACCGTCAAGGTACCGGTTTTATCGAAAACCACGGTATCAACCTGATGCGCTTGCTCCAAAGCGATGGCATCGCGGATAAGAATGCCGTGCTTTGCTGCCACGCCAGTGCCGACCATAATCGCGGTAGGTGTCGCCAGACCCAGTGCGCAGGGGCAGGCGATAACGAGCACGGCTATGGCATTGAGTAGAGCGTGTTCTGGCCCAATAATCAGACTGCCGATTACCCAGGTGAATAATGCGATCAGCATGACAATAGGTACGAAGATCGAGCTTACGCGGTCTACCAGGCGTTGTATCGGCGCTTTGGACGATTGTGCACTCTCTACCAGCCTGACAATCTGGGCCAGCCGCGTCTCTGCGCCTACTGCGCGGGTTTTCAGCAGCAGCAGGCCGTCCTGATTCATGGCGCCCGCGCTAACGCTGTCGCCAGGCTCTTTGCTCACCGGCAGGCTTTCACCCGTCAGCATCGACTCGTCCACATGGCTGGCACCGTCGCTGACTTCGGCATCCACAGGGATGCGTTCGCCGGGTTTGACCACGACCAGGTCATCGATCATTATCTGGTCGAGTGGCACCAGTTGGTCCTCTGCGTTACCAGTGCGCCTGCGAGCCGTGTCGGGGCGCAAGGCGCTAAGCGCGCGTATGGCTTCAAGCGTCTGCCCTTTGGCGCGGCTCTCCAGATACTTGCCAAGCAGAATAAAGCTGACAATGGTTGCGGAAGCTTCGTAGTAGAGCGCCGGATTCTCGCCGGGCGCGGCCTGCAGCAGGTGCCATGTGCTCAAGGCCCAGCCGGCGCTGGTGCCCAAGGCAACCAGCAGGTCCATATTGCCGCTGCGATTACGCAGCGCATGCCAGGCTCCCTTGTAGAAGCGTGCGCCAAAGATGAACTGCACTATCGAGGCAAGCACCAGCTGGAGCCAGGGCGGCAGCATAAAACTGTGATTGCCAAAGAGGGCAGGGATCATCCCTATACCCAAGGGCAGGGTAAAGGCGACAGCCAGTATCAGCCACGCCCGCTCCTTGCGCAGCTCGCTCGTCTGTTCGCCGTCCTGATGTTTGCCGGCGTCCAGCCACTGGCCGGGATAGCCAGCATTAGCTAGCGCATCCAATACCAACTGTTCATCGGCGCCTTTGAGTAGGGTGATACGGGCTTGCTGACTAGCCAGGTTGACCTCGGCGCTGAGCACGCCCGCAACATTCATCAAAGCCTGTTCTGCGCGGCGCACGCAGCTGCCGCAGTTCATACCCTTGAGTTGAAGTTGACGCTCTTCTCGCTTTGCCGGGTAACCCGCCTTGTCCAGTTGAGCACTGACAGAACGCAGCTCCTCGGTGGTGGTGAAGTCGAACCGGGCGCTATTGGCGGCCAGGTTGACTTCCGCTTGCTGAATGCCTGTTGTGCTTGATAGCAGCTGTTCGACGCGGCTGACACAGCTGCCGCAGTTCATGCCGCCCAGTGTCAGGGTAATGGTCTGCATGTGGGTTCTCCAATTCTGCTGATGAACTCAGCATGCACCTTGACACGATGTGAGGGTCAAGCGGCGGCACTAAAAACCCAATTTGGGACCGCCGCTGCCTTCACCCAGTTTCAGGCCGACCTTGAGAATCCAGTCGTTATCCATGGCGGCAACGACCCAACTGTGGCCTTCCCATTGAATATGGTCGCCGACCACCGGGTGGCCGCCAAAGTGACGGCTGAAGAAAGCAGCCAAAGTCAGGTCCTGCATGTCTTGTGGCACATCAAAGCCATAGAATTTGCCGACTTCGCCCAGCTGCGCGTCGCCCTCCAGGATGAAATCACCGAAGAAGTTTCGGCTCTCCAGGTAGCGCGGCGCCTGGGCTTTACTGAACAGCTTGGACAGTGCAGGAAGGTCGCGGGGTCTGCCGACAACGCAGAGCACGTCGTTCAGCGCTAACTGGGTGCTACCGGTCGGATGCAGCAGACGATTACCGCGGAAAAGTGCTGCAATGCGCGTTTCGGTCGGCATAGTGAGGTCGCGCAGGGCGACACCCACACACCAGTTGGCGTTGTCCAATTGATAGATCAGTAGCTCGAAATCACCCTGTATGGCGGTATCCAGACTGGTGCGCTGCAGCGGCTCGGGTTGCGGTGGAATCTCCACCTTGCATAGCCGCGCAACCCAAGGCAATGAGGAGCCTTGCAGCAGCAGAGAAACCAGTACCACGACAAAAGCCAGGTTGAACAATAGCTGTGCCTGCTCCAGCCCGGCCAATAATGGAAAGAGCGCAAGTATGATCGGGACTGCGCCACGCAGCCCAACCCAGGCGATAAACAGGCGTTCTCGCCAGGAAAACACAAAGGGCGCCAGACAGATGAGAACCGCTATCGGCCGAGCAACCAAAATCAGGAAGAGCGCGATCAATACCGCAGGCATCGCGATGATCAGCATTTCGCTGGGCGTGACCAATAGCCCGAGCATCAGGAACATGCCGATTTGGCTGAGCCAGGCCATACCGTCCTGCACCTGCAGAATGTTCTGCAGATTGCGCACGCGCTTGTTACCCAAAATCAGGCCGGTCAAATAGATCGCCAGAAACCCGCTGCCGCCAATTTTGTTGGTGACGGCAAAGACCAGTATGGCGCCGCTGGTAATGAGTAGCGGGTAAAGCCCCACCGGCAAATGTACTCGGTTAACCAGCCACACCAGCAAAAAGCCGCCGCCCAGGCCGCAGAGCGCGCCAATACCGAATTGTTCGATCAGCAAGAGGGCGAAGTTCCAGCTAAAGCTGGTCTGTCCGCTAGACAGCATTTCAACCAGGGTAATGGTCAGGAAGATCGCCATCGGATCGTTGGAGCCGGATTCGATTTCCAGGGTAGCGCCAACGCGTTGCTTGAGGTTCAGGCCTTTGCCCTGAAGCAGGGAAAAGACGGCGGCAGCATCGGTGGAACCCACAATGGCGCCCAGCAGCAAGCCTTGCAGCCAGTGTAGATCCAGCAGCCAGGCAGTGAGCCCGCCGGTCAGGGTGGCGCTAATCAGTACACCAAGACTGGCCAGCGACATCGCCGGCCATAAACCGACGCGGAAGTTCTCCACGCGAGTACGCATGCCGCCATCAAGCAGGATGATGGCCAAGGCAAGGCTGCCGATCAGAAACGCGCTGCTGGTGTCCTCAAAGGCAATACCGCCCAGCCCGTCTTCGCCTGCCAGCATGCCGATCACGAGAAAGATCAGCAGCAGCGGGATGCCCAGCCGGGAAGAGAGTGAGCTAGCGAGTACGCTGAAGCAAAGCAGCAGCGCGCCAATCATAAAGATGGTGTTGATGTAATCCATTTAGCGCTTGCCTGAAAGCCGAATGATAGACACCTCTACTATATAGCCTCCCAGCCTGATGAGTAATAAAAATACTGTATAGTCAACACTTTGCGTGGCAAGAGGTGAGTATGGAAGCAGAATTTTGGCAAACCCGCTGGCAGCGCGGGGAAACAGGCTTTCACAAGAGCAGAATAAATCCGCTGCTCAGTCGTTGGTGGCCTGCGTTGCAGGTGCGTCCGAGTGCACGGGTCTGGGTGCCGCTGTGTGGCAAAAGTCTGGACATGCTCTGGCTGCGTGACCAGGGGTATGAGGTCCAGGGGGTGGAGCTTGCTCGCACTGCAATCGAGTCCTTTATCAGTGAACAGAAACTGGCCCTTACATGGCAGCAGCAGGATGAATTTGATGTTGCCATAGGCGCAGGTTTTGAGTTGCTGTGCGGCGACTTCTTCAAGCTCACCGCCGAGCAGATGAAAGACATCACTGCAGTCTATGACCGGGCTGCGTTGATAGCCTTGCCGCCCGATATGCGCCGTGCCTATGTCGCACATACTCGAGCCATATTGCCGCCGGGCTGGCAGATGCTGCTGGTGACCCTCGACTACCCGCAGCAGCAAAGGCCGGGGCCGCCCTTCAGCGTCCCGGACGATGAGGTACACAGTCTGTTTGCGGGCTGCCGCATTGAACTATTTGATGAGCAGGATGTGCTGGCCGATCATGCGGTCTTTGCCGCGCAGGGTATGGATCAGCTAGTTGAGCGGGTATACCGTATTCAAAACTGAAGGCGCTGTTCTTATTTTAACGTCCTTACTGTTCGCGGAGTTGCGATGCTGGCCGCCCTAGCTCTGGTATATAAACTGCTGCCGCTTTACGCAACTGTGGCCTTGGGTTGGGTTGCGGGCCGTTACCTGGATGCCAGCGGCAGGCACATTGCCGGCATCATGATGTACATAGTGACGCCTTCCGTGATTTTTGCCGGGGTGATGAATGCGCCGCTGTCGACTGAGGTGGTCATGCTGCCTTTTTTGACTTTCAGTTTGTGCTCGTTGCTTGGGCTACTGCATTTGTTTGTCGCGCGCCGCTGGTTACATGACGGCAGTGCCAATATGATCCCGTTATCGGTGGGCACTGGTAATACCGGTTATTTTGGTATCCCGGTGGCACTTCTGCTCTTCGGCGAGCAAGGCTTGAGTATCTACATCGTCTGCATGCTGGGTACCACGCTGTTCGAAAACTCGGTCGGATTCTATCTGGCGGCGCGTGGCCGTTTTGGGGTGCGTGACTGCGTGCTCAAGGTTGCTCGTCTGCCTTCGTTGTACGCATTCTTTCTGGCTGTAGCGCTCAACTACAGCAACGTCAGTATTCCCGCAGCTTTTATGCCCCTGTTCGACAACCTGCGGGGTGCTTATAGCGTCCTTGGCATGATGATCATTGGCATGAGCATTCTTAGCTTTCAAGGTTTGGCGGGCAATCCGCGGTTCACGGCGCTGGCGTTCTTTGGCAAGTTTGTCAGTTGGCCACTGGCTGCATTGGTGTTCTGGTTGCTCGACAGTCAGCTATTGCATATCTACGATGCGGCGGTTTATCGCGCAATCCTACTCATCTCGATCACGCCCATTGCGGCCAACACCGTTGTTATCGCCACCCTTCTGGATACGAGTCCACAGCAGGTGGCTGGAACGGCTTTGTTGAGCACCTTGGTCGCGCTGGTCTACATCCCGCTGGTAATCGCACTTGTGTTTCCAATGATCGCATAGTGGTGAGGCGCCATTTTTTTGTAAGCCAAGGGTTTTTATTCTGAAAACGACTAAAAGTCGTTAATGCTTTGGGCATTTTAGTCGATACTTAAAATAGGAAGCCAAGCATTGTGGGTAGGGAGTCTACCTGCGGTTCGCCGCGTTGTGATCTGATGCAAGCCAAGGATATTGGTGTTTTCCGGAGTGCTCTCGGAAGCTATTCACATGCGGTCGTTACAAGCCTCCAAGGAGTAGGTAGGGTCGCATGAGACGTCCCTCGATATCGCTGCCAATAAATAAAGAGTGCACACTCATGATTAGTCTATTTCGCAACTTGGGTTTCCGCTGGAAGCTCACCCTGCCTATTCTGGTTCTAGCCGCCTTATTCGTCGCTTTGGGTTTTTCCGCCATATCGGCGGTAAATAATGTTGAAAGTCGATTGATCAGGGTATCTCAAGAGTTGTTACCACAGAGCTCTACCATTCTCGAAGCAGACCGCGATCTTTACCAGGCTCTTCAGGCCGAACGGGCATTGCTGGCAGGTGTTGATTTCCCCGGTTTGGCCGATGACCAAACCGGTAATATGCAACAGGCCAGTGATCGTATTGCCAAGTACGGCGCTGCCACGGTATCACCCGAAGGCAAGGCCCTGGCTGCGGACTTTGCACGCGCTTTTGACGTCTGGAAGCGTACCTCTCTGGAAAACGTGCGCATGGCCGCTGCCGGTAACGCAGAGCAGGCGAGACAAACCAGCTTTAATCGCGGCTATGAAGAGTTCAGTAAGGCGCGTGGCCTGATCGACCAGATGACCGAGCTGGTCAATGCCGAAGCGGCGCAGGAAAGCATCGAGGCTGAAGAGGATGCCAATGCCAGCCATGCACGGGTGGCCATGGTCCTGGGGGTCGGGGTTGTAGTTTGCGTCTTGATGATCGCTTTCTTTCCGGGGCTGATTATCAATCCGCTGAAGGACCTGTTGCAGCGGATTCGCGATATCGCCGATGGCGAAGGTGATCTTACCAAGCGCGTTGTAGTTCATTCCAAGGATGAGCTGGGCCTGCTTAGCGAGGCCGTTAACGATTTTCTGCAGCAGCTGCAGACGCTTATCCAGCAGGTCGCGGAATCGACTTTGCAGGTTGCTTCTGCATCTGAGGAGATGAGTGCTATTGCCACTGGGCAGGAGCAGTTGGTCAACGAGCAGCATTTGGCGATTGACCAGGTCAGCACCGCCGCGACCGAAATGAGTGCTGCCATTCACGAGGTCGCTGATAACGCGCACAGCACAGCTGATGCTGCCAGTACTGCCGATAAGCAGGGGCACGAAGCGTCCGATATTGTTGGTCAGACCATGAATGATTTGCGTCGTTTGGCCGCTGACGTGGCGGAAGCCGCCGGGGTTATCGATAACCTGGAGCAGGATACCGACAAGATTGGTGGTGTGTTGAGCGTCATTGAAGGCATTGCCGAGCAAACCAACCTGCTGGCGCTGAACGCCGCGATCGAAGCAGCGCGAGCTGGTGAGCAGGGCAGAGGTTTTGCGGTGGTGGCTGACGAAGTGCGAGCTCTGGCCGCAAGGACGCAGGACTCCACACGCGATATTCAGCAGATGATCCAGAAGCTTCAGGCCGGTGCCGGGCAAGCCGTTACTGTTATGCAGCGCGGCGCAGAGTTGGCCGCGCAAAGCGTTGAGCGGGCAACGACGACCGAAAGCTCGCTGGCAGAGACGTCAGCTTCGGTGATGCGGATTAACGATATGGCCGCCCAAATCGCCGCTGCCTGCGAAGAGCAGAGCCAGACAACGGAGGACATCGCACGCAATATCAGTGGTATTCGCGATCTTTCCAACCAGTCCGCGCAGTCTTCGCAGGAGAGCCGTGACGCCAGTAACGCCTTGGCTCGCTTGGCTGCCACACTGCAACAACAGGTTGGTCGCTTTAAAACCTGATATTCGGGTTGTAACTTACGGGTAAGCCGTTACAATAGCGCGGCCTGACATCAGCTCAGGCCGCTATGGTGACCCTGCCGGTCCCCTCGCAATGATTCGCCGTGAACCTGGTCAGGCCCGGAAGGGAGCAGCCACAGCGGTTACATCGTGTGCCGGGGTGTGGCTGGTAGGGTTGCCACCCATATTTACCTCTTGTTTCTTCCCTCTTCTTAAGTCAGCTTCGCCGGCAAACAGATAGTCCGCGTTTGTTTGGGTGCAAAGCCGTGCGCGCCTGCCTGGTTTTGCGGCCAGGCAGGCGGTCACTGGCCAGCCCGACGGCTTCTACGCCACGCCCTGCCTTTTCTCTGCTGCTTTGCATTACGCTGACGGCTTGGTCGGCACCCGCTTGCAGGCGGGTGATCATGCTTTGAATTTCGGTGGTGGATTGCTGCGTGCGCGAAGCAAGTGCACGTACCTCATCAGCTACCACAGCAAAGCCGCGACCCTGCTCGCCGGCGCGCGCAGCCTCAATAGCGGCGTTCAGCGCCAGTAGATTGGTCTGCTCGGCAGTACCCTGGATGACGCTCAGTACTGATGTGATGTTGCCGCTTTCTTTTTCCAGGCTCTGGATAACGTCGGCAGCGCGCTCAACTTCTTCGGCCAGGGTTTGGATGGCGTCGATAGTCTGGGTAGCCAGTTTGCGCCCCTGCTGGGCTTCCTGTTCGGCTTGGTGTGATGCTTCTGCTGCTCCTGCCGCGTTTCGAGCCACATCTTGAACGGTAGTGGTCATCTCGTGCATGGCGGTGGCGACTTGAGCTACCTCGTGGGTTTGCTGGCGCACTCCACTGCCGGTTTGCACGCTGATCGCGGAGGTTTCCTCTGCTGCGGCCGCCAGTTGGCTGCTGGAACCGGCGACTTGACTGATGGTTTGCTGGAAGCGTTCGGCCATGCGGTCAAAGGCCTGGCTGATGCGGCCAAGCTCGTCCTTGCTGCGATCATTGGTGCGGGCGGTGAGATTCCCCTCTGCGAGCTGATTGCTGGCGTTTTCGAGGCGCGCAACGGCTGCACTGATGCCGGCAATAATGCCCCACGCCAGCAGCGCGAGCACAGTGATCGCCAGCAGGGTAGTGACGGCTGCAAATACCAGATTGTCTCGATAAGCGGTTCTGGCCGACTGGTACTCCTGCTCGGCTATCTGCAGTTGCAGGTCGAGCATTCTGTCAAAGGTACGTTCCAGTGCGCGGCTATAAGGTTGCAATGTGCCGAGCAAGGTTTGGTTGGCTTCGGTAAAGCGCTATTGTTGCAGCTGGGAGACAGTGGGGTCGATACCCTGTATGAGCAAGTTGTCTAGCTGCGGTGCTGCGGTGCTGCGGTGTCGGCGAGCTGCTTTTCTTCGGCTGTGAGGTAGGTTGCCAGGTAAGCTTTCCAGTCATCCGTTACCCGCTTTCTGGCCGCGGTGACGGAGTTGATATGCTGATCTATCGCATGGTTATGGCTCGCACTAAGCGGTTGTGAGGGGGGCGTGCTGTAGCGCGTACAATAGCTCAGATTGTATATGTTGCAGCTCATACTTGATCCGGCTCAGTTGCCCGGTAGGTACCAGACGATCGAGATAGACGCTTTCCAGCGAGTCGGCTGACTTGCTGATGGCTCTTACGGCAGCGACGCTCAGCAAAACCAGCAGCAATACCGCAAAGATGATCAGGCCAACCAGTCTTGTCTTGATGGTCAGGTTATTCAGTTTGTTCATTAATATAGCAATCCGAAAATACGGGGAGGTGGGATGTCGCAGGCAATGAATATCGGTCTGCAGGCGCATTCGAACGCCTACTGGGTGCTATTCACTGAAATCACTACCATGTGACAGGCCTTAAAGGCCTCTTTCCCTCGCATTGTCGCCCCTGCTTGCGATACATTATCCGCCAGCATTCGAACCAATGGAACCGAACCTAGCCAATGAGTTATCAGGTATTAGCCCGCAAGTGGCGCCCCCGTCTATTCCGTGAAATGGTTGGGCAAACGCATGTGTTGCAGGCGCTGATCAACGCGCTGGATAACAACCGGCTGCACCACGCCTATCTGTTTACCGGCACCCGCGGTGTGGGTAAAACCACGATCGCGCGTATTCTTGCCAAATGCCTGAACTGTGAGCGGGGGGTAAGTTCCGAGCCGTGCGGGGAGTGCTCCGCCTGTCGTGAGATTGATGAGGGGCGTTTCGTTGACCTGATTGAGGTCGATGCGGCCAGCCGCACCAAGGTAGAAGATACCCGCGAACTGCTGGACAACGTGCAGTACGCGCCTTCGCGCGGCCGCTTCAAGGTCTACTTGATTGACGAAGTGCACATGCTGTCCAGCCACAGTTTCAACGCCCTGTTGAAGACGCTGGAGGAGCCGCCGGAGCATGTAAAGTTTTTGCTGGCGACGACCGATCCACAGAAGCTGCCGGTCACCATCTTGTCGCGGTGCTTGCAGTTTTCGCTGAAGAACATGCCGCCAGAGAAGGTCGTCGAGCACTTGCGTCATGTGCTTGACGAGGAGGCTGTTGGTTTTGATGACGAGTCGCTCTGGTTACTTGGCCGTGCCGCTGATGGCTCAATGCGCGATGCGCTTAGCCTTACCGACCAGGCCATCGCCTTCGGTAACGGAGCCTTGCAGGTGGCCGAGGTGCGCAGCATGCTTGGTACTATTGACCATGGACAGGTATTTGGCTTGCTGGAGGCGTTGGTAGCCCATGACGCCCGTGCATTAATGCAGGCTGTCGCCGATCTGGCTGAGCAGGGCGCTGATTTTGCTGGCGTGATGGCGGAGCTTATTTCTACCTTGCAGCGCTTGGCTATTGCTCAGGTGGTGCCCGAGGCAGCAGACAACAGCTTGGGTGACCAAGCTCGCCTGTTGGAGCTGGCCGGGCGCATCAGTGCAGAAGACGTTCAGCTATTTTATCAACTGGGGCTGCATGGCCGTCGCGATTTGCCGCTGGCCCCGGAGCCGCGCGGTGGTTTTGAAATGGCGTTGCTGCGGATGCTGGCGTTTCGTCCAGGTACGCTGGGTGATGGCCCGACGGTGAGCGCGCCAGTCAGTCAGGCCAGAGCGCCTGAACCCGCGCCGGAAAAGCCGGTCGGACTCAGCCAGGCCAAGGCTGAGCCCGCAAGCGAGAGGCCAGCAGCCGGTGCTCAGCTATCTCAGGGTGCACCAGCTAGCTCAGTCGAAGTGCCCAATGCGTCCGAGCCAGCAGCCAAGGTTGCCGCTGAGGTGGCGAATGAACACGGCGAGGAGCAACAGGATGTTGCCCCCGTGGAGGTGGAGCAAGATTCCCGGCCGGTTGACGATCACGCGGACGATGGCTCGCCCGCTGCAGCGAGGCCCGCACCACAGCAACCGCTGAACTCGCGCACCCCGGTCAAGCCGCCACAGAATGAACCGCCTGCTGAATGGCTGGAAGCGCCGCCGCAGGATGACGTGCCCGACCGTGAGGACGATGAAGAGCCACTGGATGTTTCTCAATATCTGGGCGACTGGTCAGATGAGCCGGTCATGGCCGTCGAGGACGCTTTAGTTGATAGTGCTGACGAAATCAGCAGTTTGCCTGCGGCGACGGGCGTGGCTGCACACTGGTTGGCATTGTTTGATCAGCTTGGATTGTCCGGTCTGACCCAGAGTATTGCTGCACACTGTGAGCTGGTCGCAAACGAGGGTGGAGCCTGGAAGCTGCACCTTGATCCCGGCCACAGTGCGCTATACAACGAAAATCATCGGTTGCGGCTGCAGCAGGCCATTGGTGCTCAGCAAGGCAGTGATATCCGCCTGGAAGTTGAGGTGCAGGCGCCGCAACAGGAAACGCCGGCGATTGCGGCTGCACGCCGCAAGGCGGCGAGGCAGAAGGCGGCCGAGGCGAGTATTAACGGTGATCCTATGGTCCAACGTCTGTGCAGTGAGTTTTCGGCTGAAATTTGTGAGGGCAGTATCCGCCCCATCGATGCGCCCGTTATTTAATCGTTAGAGGACAGAATCATGATGAAAGGTGGCATGGCAGGCCTGATGAAGCAGGCTCAGCAGATGCAGGAAAAAATGGCCAAGGTGCAGGAAGAGTTGGCTAACGCCGAGGTGACCGGGCAGTCTGGCGCGGGCCTGGTATCCGTGGTGATGACCGGCCGCCATGATGTGCGTCGGGTTAGCATTGATGACAGCCTGATGCAGGAAGAAAAAGAGGTCCTTGAGGACCTGATCGCTGCCGCATTCAATGACGCGGTGCGTAAGCTGGAAAAGGAAAACCAGGAGAAGATGTCCGGTATGACCGCAGGCATGAATTTGCCCGACGGCTTCAAGATGCCGTTCTGAACCAGCTGAAGGCGATACCTAGATGAGTTTTAGCCCCTTGATTCGGCAAATGATCGAAGCGCTTCGCGGCTTGCCGGGTGTAGGCCCGAAAACCGCCCAGCGCATGGCATTGCATTTGTTGGAGCGCGACCGCGCTGCGGCTGCGCATTTATCCAGGGCGCTCGATCAGGCGATTGCCGGTGTGGGCTATTGCCGTCGCTGCCGCACGCTAAGTGAGACTGAGCTCTGCGAGATATGTACAGACGAGAGGCGTGATGCCAGCTTGCTCTGTGTTTTGCAGAGCCCGGCTGATGTGTGGGCAGTTGAGCAGGCCGGTGGCTTCAATGGGCGTTATTTTGTGCTGAAAGGGCACCTGTCTCCCATTGATGGTATGGGGCCGGATGAAATAGGTGTGCCCGCGTTGGTCGATTGTCTGGAAGGTAGCGAGGTGACGGAAGTCATACTGGCAACCAATCCGACCGTGGAAGGCGAGGCAACGGCGCATTACATCGCCAGCTTGCTGCGTCCACGCGGCATCAAGGTGTCGCGTATTGCTCACGGTGTACCGCTGGGTGGTGAGTTGGAATATATCGACGGCGGCACGCTGGCGCATGCGCTGGCAGGCCGCACCCAGGTACTCTGATCTGAGTGCGGCTTGGCAAGGCGTTCAGCCGGCCAGTGTGCCTTGCTGGAAGTCACGCACCGCCTGGTGTATCTCGGCCTCGCTGTTCATCACGAAGGGCCCGTACTGAACCACTGGCTCGCCAATAGGTTTGCCGGCGATGATCAGCAGTCGAGCGCCTTGGCCGCCTGCTTTAAGTTCTAGCAAATCCCCTTTATCGAACCGACCCAGTCGGCCGGCTTTAAGGCCGGTCTGGCGCTCCTCGCCGTGCACCTCGATGTCGCCCTCATAAACGTAACTCACCAGGTTATGGCTACCAGGCACAGGCAGTGTCACCGGTTCGCCGGGTGTGAGGTGGATGTCTAGGTAGAGCGGCTCGGTTGACTTGCCGGTAATAGCCCCCGACATTGTTGCGCCGTTCAGCTCCAGCGCCCCGGCAATTACCTTGAGTGAGCCACCTTTGCCAGTGGCGTATTCGGGGATGGCATCAGCGGGCAGGTCCTGGTAATGAGCCGGCTGCATCTTTTCTGCTGCTGGCAAATTCACCCACAACTGAAACCCGCGCATGGTGCCGTGGTCCTGCTGCGGCATCTCGGAGTGAATAATGCCTCGTCCTGCCGTCATCCACTGGACGCCACCGGGCTCAAGCAGTCCTCGATTACCCATGTGGTCTTCGTGCAGCATTCTGCCTTCAAGCATATAGGTAACAGTTTCAAAACCACGGTGGGGATGCGATGGGAAGCCGCCGATATAGTCTTCAGCGCTGTCTGACCCGAATTCGTCGAGCATCAGAAATGGATCAAAGCGTGCACTGTTGTTGCCGCCGAACACGCGGGTAAGTTTGACGCCGTCGCCATCTGACGCAGGTTGGCCGACGATGGCTTCAAGCAGATCTCGTTTCTTGAGCTGGGACATGACGCACCTCCTTGGTTAAGCGATGCGTCATTGTAGTAACAGATAATTCGATTTAATAACGCAATAATTGCGTCATTCGTATCTGTTTTGCTGATCATGTTGCCAGGTCATGCTCCGGCTTTGGCGGCCTCGACATCATGGTCAAGCGCATCGATCAGCCGTTGATAAGCTTGGCAGGCATCAAAACTGCTGTCTGCAGGGTTCTCTTCCTGCAGCTGATTCATGCGGTCGCGCAACTCTTCAGCTTTGTCAGGATTGTTCTTGGTCATGTCATAAATCATTTGAGCTACTACGCCAGCCTTGTCGATGGCTATTTTCGGCGTGCAGACTTCCGGTTCAGGGGCTGTATCAGCAGAGACCTGAGTGGCTGACAGGCAGAATAATCCGGCAAGCAGCAGTGCTGAAAATTGTTTCATCATGACCTCGTATTTGGGTATCCAAGTGTTAATGGTAGCCTTATAGACGCCGAGCTCCAAGCGAGCAAATGAAGCGTTGTGACCCGCGGTGAAGTACAGAAGGGTATTGCGCTGAGAAAAGGGACGATAAATGCAGCGTTGTAGGGCAGTTTTGGTGGGCTTGCTGGTTTTTTGCTGCGCGCATGTGTCGCAGTCGATCGCAGCGACGCTGAGGGTGGGGTTTGGTGCTAGTAAACCGCCCTATGTCTATGAACATGAGTCACGCGGGCTCGAGTATGATCTGGTTGCGGCTGCGCTGCGTGAGGGCGGTGATGAGTTAAGGCCCTATTATGCCCCGGCCGAGCGCCTGCATCGTATGTTTAAGCAGGGTGAGCTGGATGCCATGGCGACTACTGGCAGCGCCAGCGATGTGGGCGCTTTTTATTCTGACAGTTACATCGAGTATCAGAACGTGGTCGTTAGTCTGGCCAGCAGGGATATTGTGCTACAGCGTATAGCGGATCTGGACGCGCTCTCGGTGAGTGCTTTCCAGCGCGCACGCTATATGCTGGGTGCTGAGTATGCTGCCATGGTTAGGCGTAATTCGGCGTACCGCGAAGAACCGCGCCAGATTATCCGTAGCTTGCTGCTCTATGCTGGTCGCGTGGATGCGGTGGTGGCTGATGAGCGGATTTTTAACGCGTTTAATCCACTCATAGCTGGACAGGTCGATGTAGCGCAGCCAATAACCATTCATCGGCTGTTTGCGCCTACGCCCTACAGCGTTGGTTTTGTTGATAGTGCAGCAAGAGACCGCTTCAATACTGGTTTGGCAGCGCTTCGCGCCAGCGGTGAGTATGCCCGCATCGTGGCGCGCTACGCTGCTCAGTGATGCGGGCGAATACTTCAGTTACGTCCTTTTTGCCATTCACTCTTGAGACTGTTCCAGAAGGTTCTCAGGCTCAGTACCTTGTGGTCTACCGCATCAATAAATTCATCTAGATGCTCGATAAGGTCGTGCTGACTTTCATCGTTGTCCTGGTGATGAGCCAGTTGGTTTTCCAACTGGTTAAGTGATTCACGCAAGGCCTTTATGCGCTCTTCGGTTTCCTGTCGACTGTGTTGACTCATTGGTTCGCTCCTTGCGTTTAAATTTGGCCGATGCCGATCAGTGCGAGTGGTAGCACGAAGAAGGTGCCGCCGATGTAGCCGGCAACATAAAGTTTGTTGCGCTGAGCCAATGTGGCCAGGCCTTCGGCAAGGCGCGGTGGGATCTGGCGTAAAAACGGGATGCCGTAGATAACAGCGATGCCCAGCAGGTTGAAGAACAGGTGAACTAGTGCGATCTGCAAGGCGAGCACCGCGTTGTCGCCGCTTATAGCGGTGGCGGCCAGCAAGGCCGTTACGCAGGTGCCGATGTTGCTGCCTAGGGTAAAAGGGTAAACCTGGCGCATCGAAAAAACGCCGGTGCCGGCTAGTGGGACGATCAGTGAAGTCGTGGTTGAGGACGATTGCACCAACACAGTAATAACGGTGCCGGACGCCATGCCTGAGATCGGCCCGCGACCAACACTGGCGTGCATTATATCCTTGGCGCGCCCCACCATCACCTTGCGTAGCACACGGCCGATAGCTGAGACGACAAACAGAATCATGCCCACGCCGATCAGGATCAAGGCGATACCCTGCCAGACAGATCCTGGTAGCCAGGATACACACAGCTTGAGTAGGTCAATGGCGGGCGCAAGTACGGTTTTCATCAGATTGACGCTACCCATGTCCAGGCTGGCGTCGCTCACCAGGAGTGCGGCGACGACTTCCGAGCTGCGCTGCAATGGGTGAAAAAGCAGCTCGATCGGTAGCAGGATAATCACGGCCAGGATATTGAAAGCGTCGTGCACCGTAGCGGCAGAAAAGGCACGGCGAAACTCCTCACCGTTGCGCACGTGACCCAGTGCAACGATAGTGCTGGTCAGCGAGGTGCCGATGTTGGCGCCCATAATCAGGGGAATGGCAATTTGCACCGGCAGGCCGCCCGCTACCAGGCCAACAATGATCGAGGTTACCGTGCTGGAGCTTTGGATCAGTGCGGTGGCGACCAGCCCGATCATCAGCCCGACAAAGGGGTTGGTGGCGAAGGCGAAAAGCTCTTTGGCATTGGCGCCAGCCGCTGCCTTGAAACCACCGCCGATGGCACCGACGGCCGCCAGCAGTAAATACACCAATACCACCACGGTCAACCAGGAGAGCCATTGGCGGCTGGCGGGCTGGGTAGGTTCTTGTGAAAGCGGTTCCTGCGCAATAGAGGGGGCTTGGCTGCTCATCCAGGGCGTCCTGTTTCAGTGAAGGTTATGCTGGCCTTCTACTGTCTGCCGCGATTGCGGTGAAAACATGACGACGGGATGAATTTGCGATGACAGGGTGCTGTGGCTAGTCCTGTGCGGCCAGGAAGTCCCTCAGCATGTCGGGCGGTACGTCGCGCTTGTGGCTCAGGCTCGCGTCTCCAGTATCGGGGTGGAATACGATCAACAGCTCTTTTCGTTCAAGCTGCTTGCGTACCTGCGCAACGCGTTGCTCAAGACTGTCCTCAAAGCCATTATCGGTGCCGTCACGGGTGACGAAATCTTCGAGCAGGCGTTGCAGGGTTTCGGTTTCGAGCATTTGGTAAGGGATCAGCATGGGGTCGACTTCTCGGATGACTGTAAGTGCAATGGTACACTCGCAGGCCCTTGATTGACCGATTGACCTGCAATGATTACTGATCCGCTATTTTACCTGTACGCCATACCTGCCGTCCTGCTCTATGGCATTGCCAAGGGTGGCTTCGGCGGCAACATAGCCATCCTGTCAGTCCCTCTGATGGCGATGGTCGTGGCGCCGCAGCAGGCCGCAGCGATTCTGTTGCCGATACTCTGTGCCATGGATCTGGTCGCGCTGCGGACCTTTCGGGGCCGCTGGGATAAAACCAACCTGCGTATTATTCTGCCGGCAGCGTTGGTGGGGGTGGCGTTGGGTGCGCTGACTTTTCGCTATCTTAACGATTCCCACATCAAGCTGTTGATCGGCGGCATTGCCTTACTGTTTACGCTGAATATTTTGTTGCGCAGGGGTGTTGCTGACCCGCGTCCAGCCAGTCTTTGGCGTGGCAGTTTCTGGGGCATGATATCCGGCTTTACCAGTTTTGGTATCCATGCTGGTGGCCCACCTATCAACGTTTATATGTTGCCGCAACGCCTGGAAAAAACATTGTTGATGGGCACCATTGCGGTGTTCTTTACCGTAGTCAACTGGGTAAAGGTGCCGGCCTATGTATATCTGGGCCAGTTTTCCACCGAGAATTTGCTGACCTCTCTGGTTTTGCTGCCGCTCGCGCCCATTGGTGTGCGGTTGGGTTTCTGGATGCTGCAGCGTAGCAATGAGCAGTTAATCTATCGTCTTTGCTATATCTTTCTGTTTTTTACCGGTGGCAAACTTTTCTATGAAGGGGTTATCGGCTTGGTTGCTGCCTGATCAGCCGTTTCAGGCTGCTGTACAGGGGTGTGCTCTGGACAGGTTTGGCTAGGTAGTCGTCCATACCTGCCGCCATACCCTCGAGGCGGTGGCTGTCCAGAACATGGGCAGTCAGCGCCACAATAGGTATGCGTCTTAGGTGTTCGCGTTGCTCATGGGCGCGGATACGTCGCGTTGCCTCAAAGCCGTCCAGTACGGGCATCTCACAGTCCATCAGAATCAGGTCATAGCGCTGTGGATCATCCCGGTAGGCGCTTAAGGCCTCGGCGCCGTTGACTGCAATGTCAACGCTATAGCCGACCTTCTCCAGTAAGGTGCGCACGACCAACTGGTTTACCTTGTTATCTTCTGCGATTAAAAGATGCCCACCCGTCTGCTCGGTTGCGCTGTCGCGGCTCTGGATGTTGTTAGCGCCAGCATCGTGATCCAAGGCTTTTACTTGCCGCATCAGTTCGCGCATCTGCGTTGGTAACACGGGCGTGCTGTGAGTGATTAAACCCGGGGGCGCTACAGAGGTCGCGGGCTGAGTATTTGGGCTATGTAGCAAGAGTGTTTTTAGCTGTTGTTGCAGAGCTGAATGCACCAGCCAGTCTAGGGGGGCATCCGCTATCCCTGCAGTGGCCAATACCAGCAGATCATAGCCTGCGATTGCCGGTTGTTGGCCTTGGTCATCCAGTGCGCAGCAGGTGACATTGCAGCCGAGGCGTTCCAGTTGTAAGCGATAGGTAAGTTGCGCTCTGGGTTGCGCTGCGACGAGTAGCACCCGGCTGTCGGTGCTGGTTGTTTGCGTTACTTCAGCGGCGGCTTCAGGCAACGCGATAGTGAAATCAAAGCAAGCGCCATTGTCAGGTTCGCTGACCAAGCTGATCTGGCCTCCCATCAGGCCAACCAGTTCTTGGCTGATCGTGAGTCCGAGGCCGCTGCCGCCGTAGCGTCGGGTCGTGCTGCTGTCTGCCTGAGTAAAAGAGCGGAACAGATTTTTCCTGGCCTCGACCGCAACGCCGATGCCGGTGTCGGTCACCCTGAAACGCAGTTGCCAGAGTCCTGTCTGGTCCTTGTCGGGCAAACCGGTCACATCGATCGCTACATGGCCACGTTCGGTAAACTTGACCGCGTTGCCAAGCAGGTTGAGGAGTACCTGCTTGAGCCGGGTCGGATCACCGATCAATTGGCCAGGTACCTCGGGTGCTAGGCTGCAGTAAAGACTCAGGCCTTTGTTCAGGCTTTGCGCGGTAAACAGGCTGGCAGTATCGGATACCAGTTCCTCCGGATCGAAGGCAATTGCTTCCAGCTCGACGTTTCCGGACTCCAGGCGGGCAAAGTCGAGGATATCGTTGATAACCGTGATCAAGGTATTGCCTGATTTGCTGATGGTATCCAGGTAATAACGCTGTGTGCCGTCCAGTCGGGTGTCGCGCAGCAACTGCAGCATGCCCAGTACGCCGTTTAGCGGGGTACGAATTTCGTGGCTCATGCGGGCAAGAAAACGGCTCTGCGCCTGTGTTTCCAGACGTGCCTGCCGTGCTTGCTCGTCAGCCTGGTAGCGCGCTTCCTGTAGTGCCTTGATTCGATCGGCGAGGCCCAGCGAGAGGATGAACATTTCTACGCAGATACCCAGCTTGACCCAGGTCGTACCGTAGGAGGAACCAAAGAACTCATAACCGAGTGAGCCTGCGGTAGACAGCATCAGCGAGCAGAGCAGCAGCACCCAGGCGCAGGTGTAATAGGAACCGTAGCGGAAGCCCGCACGCCACACGCGCAAGCCGCTGAACAGCAGGATGGCAGAGCTGACCAGGACGAACAGGCTTGCTGCTCGGTTATACAGGTCATGACTGATCAGCGGCAGCAGCACCATGCTCAGCAAGACAAGCACTATCTTGGCCTGTAGCAGGCGATCGAGGCGCGGGAAGTGCGCTGCGGTATGCAGGAAGTGCCGACTGAACTGCGTCGCCACGGCGCAGTGCATGAACATCAGGGTATAAATTGACAGCGACTGCACCGTATTACCCGGTGCCACCCATTTCCATAGCACGCCGTCGAACGCGATCATGAACAGCATCATATTGAAGGCATAGATCAGGTACCAGAGGTAGGTTACCTCGCGCAGCGATACCAGCAGGAAGAGGTTGTAGGCAAAGAGGCCAAGCATGATTCCGTAGAACAGCCCCGCAGCCAGAGAGCTGTTTTCCTGCGCCACGGCGTTGGCCGGCCAGGTAGAGGCATATAGCGGAACGACTACGGTGCTGGTGGTTTCAACGCGCAGGTAGAAGGGGTTGTCACCGGGCGCCAGGGTTACCGCCAGCCAGTGATTGCGCACTTCGATAGGTCGCTGCGCTTCGCTGATGTGATCGCCGCTTTGCTGGTGCTGAACGCCATCTGTGCCAAGTTGGTACAGGTCCAGCTGATCGAGCAGGTTGTAGTTGACCTCAACTACCGCATCCAGCGGCAGCTCGTTTGGGTTGCGCAGGGTAAAGCGTAGCCACCAAACCGAATCATTCTTGCCCTGGTTAACATGCTTGCCGTTGGTAGTGCGCCAGTCTTTTTCGGTCGTCTTATGCAACACCTGGTCCAGCGACATGCTGGCGCTGGGGTCCTCAAAGATCTGCAAGTGTGAGACCAGGTTGACCCGCGGAGACTTGGTGTCCAGGGTCACAGCGGCAAGCTGCGCTGAAATAGGCGCTTTAGGCACAGGCGTGTTGGCTGAACTCGCCCCACAGTGCCAGAGCATCAGAACAAGGAACAGCAGGCTTAAGCGGCGCTCGCGCATCGGTATTCTTACCTGATCAAGCCATCAGCTGATTATTGTCTTTGTGGTGCGATGGCGTTGGCCAAAGGCTAGCACAACCTGGTCAATCTGGTGATAAGCCGTGCGTGCCTTTCTGACTACCGGTTTGCTCGCCACGGATCAGGCGACGTAACAGAAAGCGGTTTGGATGTACCGCTTCTGCCAGGTCCCTGGGCAGTGGTAGCGGTTCGCCGGTGATCCAGGCCGCCACCAGCTCGCCGCTCAGAGGGCAGCTGATCAGACCACGTGAGCCGTGCGCGGCGTTGATATACAGATCTTGATGCCAAGGCGCTGCTGTATCGGGCTGTTGCGAGGCATCCTTGGCCAGTATGGCGTAGCGCTGGTTGAACGGGTCGGGGTCGGCGATGGGGCCAACCAGCGGGAGATAATCAGGCGCGGTACAGCGCAGTGCCGCTCGGGCTTGTAGTTCATCGGCCTGTTCGCGATACGGCGCAAAGCTATCGTTGAGTTGTGGCGATAGTGCGGCAAGCAGGTCCAGGTTACTGAGGTTCTCTTCGGCACTGGGCTGGTTGTCCAGCCGATCAAAGCGGAAACTGGCGCCCAGGTGGTGCTGATCCTGTTTGGCGGGTGATATGTAGCCATCTGCACACAGCACCGTTTTCAGGTTGAGGCTATCAGCGGTGGCCGGCAAGTGGGTGATCTGACCGCGAATAGCCTTCAGCGGCAGGTGACCACTTTGCTGGAAGCGAGCGCTTTCATGGGCGCAGCAGATAATGACGACCGGGGCGCTGACCAGCGTGTCGTCAGTCTGATCAATAATGTGCCAGTTGCCGTCTTCACGCTGCAGACGATCTGCACTCGCCAGTGGTTGAATGTCGATCAGCGCATGATGTGCCAGTTGGCGGCATAGCGCTGGTGGGTTGACCCAGCCAGCGCTAGGGAAGAAAAGCCCGGAGGTATTAATCTTTACGCCCGCCAGTTCGCTGGCCTGCGATGCGTTGACGGTATGCAGAAAATCGGCTGCGTAGTCCTGAGCGGCTAACTGTGATTGGCGCTCGGCTTCCTTGGCGTTTTTTGCCAGCTGGAGTACGCCGCAGGCTCGCCAGTTGTGCTCGCCCTCAGGTAGCTCACGTCGCAGTGTACGCAGGCTGTATTGATAACTGCTTTGAATGAAGCGCGACAGTGGCGGGTGATGCGGCGAGAGCTTGGCGTAGAGGATGCCTTGCGGGTTGCCTGACGCCTCCTGCGCTAGTTCTGAGTGACGTTCCAGCAAGGTTACGCGCCAGCCGCGTCGAGCCAACGCGTGAGCGGTGCTGCAGCCGGCGAGGCCACCCCCTATAACCAACGCGTGGCGTTCAGTGCGCTGTGGTGGTTTCGGTCTGGCGAACCAGGGCGGCTGCCATCCGGGCGTAACCTGGCCCCCCAGTTCGCCGCTCAGCATCTCTCGCTTGCGGCCAAACCCCTTGACCTTGCGCATGCTGAAGCCCGCTGCTTGCAGGCCGCGACGCACCTCGCCAACGCAGGTGAAGGTGGCGACCGTGGCATTGGGTGCAGATAGCCGCGCCATCTGCTGGTATAGGGCTGGTTGCCACATATCGGGGTTCTTGGCCGGCGCAAAGCCGTCCAGGAACCAGGCGTCCACGCTGGCATCCAGCTGCGGTAGGGTATCGAACACATCGCCAATCAGCAGTGTCAGGGTTACGCGGCCTCCGGCCAGACCAAAGTGTTGCCAGCCTGGCGCAAGACCGCTGTATTGCGCTAGCAGCTGGTCAGTCCATTCGGCCAGTTCAGGCCAGATGCTCAAGGCTCGACGCATATCCGTCGGTGTTAGCGGGTATTTTTCGGTGCTGACAAAATGCAGGTGTGCGCTCTTGGGGGCAATCTGATCCCAGAGCTGCCAGGCAGCCAGGAAGTTGAGTCCGGTACCAAATCCGGTCTCACCAATACAGAAGCGTGATTCGGCTGGCAGTGAGCCAAAGCGCTGGGCTACTTGGTTGTGTTGCAGGAAAACATGGCGTGTTTCATCCAGGCCAGCATCACGTGAGAAATAGACGTCGGCATATCGGATGGAAAATGGTTGCCCACCCTCTATCCAGTCCAGCTCTGCGTGGTAGGAAGTTGGCTCTGTCACTGTTGCTCCGGAATCAAAAAGTCGGAGCTATTGTAACGCTGACAAGAGCAGACTGCTGCGTTGGCTCAGGCTGATATTCAACTCATATTAGGTAATATCAGCAGCAGCCAGGTAGCAAGAAAGACCAGGGCAACAGTCGACCATTTTGGTTTTATCAGGGTTCTCATGGCGTACGCCTTTTATTGTTATGTGCTGTCAGCGCCTTGTGAGCACTTTGCGATGCGCTCGCCGCGGGTGGCGGCTTTACGCAAGGGCGCGAGACTAATGCATACCCAAAGGGGTTAAGCCTCCCGCCACACGCTATTTATATCATGTGTCTAAGGTGAGTTTAGTGATCTAAATCGCGTCTATTAGACTAATTGGCTACTAGACTCGGCGCGCATGTCGCCAAGCAATATGAAACTGCCATCATTTTGTAATCTAACGCCTGAAGCGCCTACGTGTGTAGGCGCCTAGCTTGCCAATGGATCAACTTAATTGGTCGGTCCGCGCGGCCATGATTAGATCGTTGCGATGCACGCCGCCTAGCCCATGGCTCCACCAGGTAACGGTAACCTGCCCCCACTCGGTTAGCAGGGCAGGGTGATGGTCTTCCTGCTCGGCGAGCGCGCCAACCTGATTGGTAAATGCGAGAGCGGCGCTGAAGTCCTTGAAGGAATAGACCTTTTCAATGCGCTCGACCGAGTCGACCTGCTTAACTACCCAGTCAGGCAGCTGTGCAAGCAGGCTATCGATCTGTTCGCTAAGCAATTTTTTTGCATTGGCTTGGCTGGTATCGAGTGCTTCGGTGCTGAGATCAGACATTGAGTTCTCCTGTTTAATCGAGTGCTGACCAGCATAGCAGCAGGTCAGCGCTTATAACGTGCTCTGCTACATAAGCGTATGATAGCTAGCAGTTCGTTGGACATTCTGAGTTGGGGGCATATGTGATTCGCTTGCGGTGGCTAAGACGGGGCCTTCGGTTTATTGGATGGCGTGCAGACAGCACTAGCCACCGAGAGAAAGCGATATCGGCATTGGGCACCACGGTGTCCCTGTTGCTGATCTATTGGACTACTCATCTTGGCTTTGGTGCCGAGGGTGCGCTTTGGGTTACCGGTTCCATGGGGGCCAGTGCGATTCTGGTGTTTGCCATCCCGCACGGCGCCTTGTCTCAGCCTTGGCCGGTGATCGGTGGTCACGTGCTGTCGGCTATCTTTGCTATTGCCTGTCTGCAATGGTTGCCGGGCACGCCCTTGATGGCTGCGTTGGTGGTAGGCGGCAGTGTGCTGGTGATGATGTATGCACGTTGTTTGCATCCGCCTGGCGGTGCCACGGCCATGATAGTCGTGCTGGGCGGTCCAACGGTGGCCGATGCTGGCTATGGCTTTGTGCTGTATCCGATCCTGCTTGATTGCGTGATCATCGTATGTGCGGCCATGTGTTTCAACAGCCTGTTTGAGAGTCGCCGCTATCCGTTGGCGCTGGTTAAGCATGAGGTTACGCGTCCACCGGGCATCGCACCGGAAGACTTCGAGCACGCGCTCAAGCAAATGAACTCCTTCATGGACATTCAATTCGATGACCTCTTGCGCTTGGTTGAGCTGGCTAACGCTAACGCACAAAGCAAGGGCGTGACTGCAGATGAGCTGACGGAAGGCCATTTCTATAGCAACGGATTACCCGGCAGCAACTGGTCGGTCCGTGAGGTGCTCCAGGTGGTCCGCAGGCCGGGCCGGGCGGGGCGAGTGCGCTACCGCATCGTCAAGGGCCGGGGTGAAGGTGGTAACGGCATCTGCCGCGCCAGTGAGTTCGTGCGCTGGGCTCGCTATAGAGTTGAGGCTGACAAGAACGGCACGGCCTGGCACCGTGTCGAAGTATCCTGATGCTGCAGAACCATAACAGTTTGCCCTGCAACAGAGGGGCAGCTGTCTCTATTCGCTTTGCCGGTCGCGTTTTAAAATAGTGTTTTATTCTCACTTTTATTCGAGTTATCCCCCATGCATGTGTCATCCGGTCGCTGGCTGTACGGTTTTTTATTGACGTTGACCACGACCATGCTCTGGGGCGTACTACCCATCTTGCTAAAGGAAGTGCTGCAGGTCATGGACCCCTATACCGTGACCTGGTATCGGTTTCTTAGCGCCGGTCTGGTGTTGTTCTGCTGGTTGGCGGCAAAACGACGTCTGCCTTCAATCAGGGCGCTGTCGTCACGCAATCGCGGTTTGCTTATCGTCGCGATCGGCGGTTTGGCCTGCAATTACGTGCTCTACGTGATGGCACTGCAACGGCTGACGCCCGGTACCATGCAGTTGATCATTCAGGTGGCGCCGATCATGCTGATGTTCGGCAGTATGCTGGTGTTCCGTGAGCGTTTTGGTATTGGCCAGCTTATAGGTCTGCTGGTGCTGATTCCGGGTTTTGGGCTGTTCTTCAATCAGCGTTTGCTGGAACTGCTGACGCAGATGACGAGCTATACCACGGGAATTCTGATCGCCATTGCCTCGGCGTTCAGCTGGGCTTTGTATGGTTTGGCACAGAAACAGTTGCTGACCATCTGGTCGTCGGTCACCGTGATGATGGTGATCTACCTGGCGTGCTCGGTGCTCTTGTGGCCGCTGGCTTCGCCGCTGGAGGTACTGCAGTTATCCACGCTGCAACGTTGGCTGTTGCTGGGCTGCTGCCTCAATACGCTGGTTGCTTATGGCGCCTTTGCCGAAGCTTTGGCGCACTGGGAAGCCTCGCGGGTCAGCGCGACCGTCGCTACCACACCATTGTTCACTTTTTCCCTGGTCGCGCTGGGTTCGATGCTATGGCCGAGTGTGATCGAGCCTGAGTTGCTTAACTCGCTGGCTTATCTGGGCGCGCTGATGGTGGTGGGAGGCTCTGCGTTGATCGCGTTGGCACCCAGCCTGATTCAGAATCTGCGCAACCGGCGGCTTCGGCGGTTGAGCATTACGCCACCGCCGGCGCCCTGATCACGCTTGGGGCGCGTGGTCACCGAGCATCAATTCGGGCCTGACCGCGGCATCGAACTCGTCTTCACTCAGATAGTTCAATGCCAAGGCGGCCTGCTTGAGCGTAGTGCCCTCGCTATAAGCCTTCTTGGCGATATCGGCAGCCTTGTCGTAACCGATAACGGGGTTCAAGGCGGTAACCAGCATCAGGCTGTTATCCAGATGCTCTCGCATGCGTTCAGCATTCGGCTGCAGGCCTTCAACGCAGTGCTCACGAAAACTGTTACAGGCATCGCTCAGTAGTCGGATTGATTGCAGCAGGTTGTGAATGATGACCGGCTTGAATACGTTCAATTGCAGTTGGCCGTTGCTGGCGGCGATGCTCAGGGTGGTGTCGTTGCCAATTACCTGACACGCGACCATTGATAGCGCCTCGCACTGGGTCGGGTTGACCTTACCCGGCATGATTGAGCTGCCAGGCTCGTTGGCGGGCAAGCGCACTTCGGCAAAACCAGCACGAGGCCCACTGCCGAGCAGGCGCAGATCATTGGCCAGTTTCATCAGGGTTACCGCCAGCTGTTTGCAGGCGCCATGCAGTTGCACCAGGGGTTCATGCCCGGCCAGGGCGGCGAATTTGTTGTCAGCGCTGGTGAACGGCAATCCGGTCAGCACGGCTACTTCACGGGCGAATTCATTGGCGAAGCGTGGCGGAGTATTAAGCCCGGTACCTACTGCAGTGCCGCCCTGGGCCAACGCCAGTACCGCAGGCATGGCTTGCTTGACCGCGTGTATGCCCATGTCGAGCTGGGCGACGAAAGCCGATAGTTCCTGACCAAAGGTGACTGGTGTGGCGTCCATCAAGTGAGTGCGGCCGATTTTGATCAGCTGTGCGTGCCGGTCAGCCTGGGCCTGCAAGGCCTCGCGCAGTGCAGCTGCCGCAGGCAGCAAATGCTCGTGCGCTTGCCGTGCAGCGGCAATGTGCATGGCGCTCGGAAAGGTGTCATTTGAGCTTTGCGACTGGTTGACCTGATCGTTCGGATGAACCGGGTGCTTGCTGCCCAGCGCTTGGCCGGCCATTTCGTTAGCGCGGTTTGCTATCACCTCGTTGGCGTTCATGTTGCTCTGTGTGCCGCTACCGGTCTGCCAAACGGAAAGCGGAAACTGCTGATCCAGCGCGCCGCTGATGACCTCGTCTGCCGCGCGTTCGATCAGGCTGGCCAGCTCTGCATCCAGCTCGCCGAGTTGGCAATTGGTCCGCGCGGCGGCTTTTTTGATGATACCCAGTGCGTGTACTACCGGTAACGGAATGCGTTCTTCGCCGATAGCGAAATGCGCAAGGGAGCGCTGAGTCTGTGCGCCCCAGTAACGCTCGGCGGGAACGTCGATGGGGCCCATACTGTCGGTTTCGGTACGTGTCGGCATAACGGCTTCCCTGAATTGCTTGAATGAATAGATCGGCTGTTGTGTGGTTACCTTGCAGGATAGTCTGCACGTGATACAGCTTGTCGACTATGCAGCTTGGACTCTATCGCGCACGGGTGGTTCGCTGCGCGTACATTTGCATTGGGCTACAATGGCAGCCCGCTTTTCCCCGGAGGTGATCATGGGCACTACCCAACAGGCATTGGAACGGGCGCTGCAGGCGCTGGCGCCAAGCCATCTCGAACTGGTCAATGAGAGTTATATGCACAGCGTACCGCCGGGTTCGGAGTCGCATTTCAAGGCCGTGCTGGTAAGTGAAGAGTTCAGTGGCTTGAATGCGGTCAAGCGCCACCAGGCGGTTTATCGCGCGCTCGGCCCGCTCATGCAGGAGATCCATGCGCTGGCGCTGCACACCTATACATCCGATGAGTGGCAGGCACGCCAACAGGCCCCAGCTTCACCGAATTGCCTGGGTGGAAGTAAGGCGGACCAGTAGCTGGCGACTGGTCGCTGACTGCTGTGGCGGCTTGAGTCTATTCAGGTATCCCGTGTCGTCAGTGGTTCTGTCGGTCGCGGCTCTTTGCTAGAATACCGCGGCGCGAAATAGCGTTCGAGCTGTCTGGATGCCTGAACGCACTATCCAAGGTGCGCCCTTTACGTGGGCGTCAACTGAATAAAAGAGGTAAGCATGTCTGCAATTGTTGTTGTGGCGCTCTACAAGTTCGTCTCGCTGGAAGATTACCAGGCCTTGCGCCAACCGCTGCTCGATACCCTTATGGCCAATGGTGTGAAAGGCACGCTGCTGCTCGCCCGCGAAGGGATCAACGGCACGGTAGCCGGGCCGCGCGACGGTATGGATGCGGTGCTTGCATGGCTGCGCAGTGATTCGCGTTTGAGCGACCTGGACTACAAGGAGTCGCTCTGTGACGAAATGCCCTTCTATCGCACCAAGGTCAAACTGAAAAAAGAGATCGTTACTCTCGGCGTGGACGGTATTTCACCCACCAAGCGCGTGGGGACCTACGTCGAGCCGCAGGATTGGAACGCCTTGATCAGCGACCCGGAAGTACTCTTGATCGACACCCGCAACGATTACGAAGTGTCCATCGGCAGCTTCCAGGGGGCCGTCGACCCTAAAACCAAAACCTTTCGCGAGTTTCCCGAGTACGTCAAGGCACACTACGATCCGACCAAACACAAAAAGGTTGCGATGTTCTGTACCGGCGGTATTCGCTGTGAAAAAGCCTCCAGCTATATGCTGGAAGAAGGTTTTGATGAGGTTTTCCATCTCAAGGGCGGGATTCTCAAGTACTTTGAAGAGGTGCCTGCCGAACAGTCGATGTGGGATGGCGAGTGTTTTGTCTTCGATAACCGCGTGACGGTGCGTCATGACCTGGCACCGGGCTCCTTTGATCAGTGCCATGCCTGCCGCCATCCGGTCTCGGCAGAAGACATGGCATCGGTGCTCTACGAGGAAGGTATCAGTTGTCCGCATTGTTACGACAGCCTGCCCGAAAAGACCCGGCAGCGGGCAATCGAGCGGCAGCGCCAGATTACACTGGCCAAAGTGCGTAATCAGCCGCATCCTATCGGTCAACCACAACACCTGGCATCGCCTAACGCCAAGGCAGACTGACCGCGACGCCAATCGCCGCCTGTGAGGTAATTCATGAGCCAGCGCCTTATCTATGTAATGGACCCCATGTGCTCATGGTGCTGGGGCTTCGCTCCGGTCATTGATGCCATTGCCGAGGCCTACCCTCTGTTGCCATTGCGTCTGGTCGCAGGTGGCTTGCGGGCCAACCACGGCGCGCCACTGGATGAGCATACGCGCGCGGTGCTGGCTGAGCATTGGCAGGCGGTCGCTGAAGATTCAGGCCAGCCAGTGGGTGATCCACAGTCGCTTCCCGGCACCTTCGTTTATGACACCGAACCCGCTTGTCGGGCCCTGGTCGTAGCGCGAGAGTTGGACCAAGCTAAGGTCTGGCCTTTTGTGCGCGCAGTTCAGCAGGCATTTTATATTGATGTTGAGGACGTCACGCACGCTGCTGTGCTGGTGGCATTAGCCGAATCTGTTGGTTATCCGCCAGCTGAATTTGGTGAATTGTTTGATCAGCAGAAGACCCGCGAGATGACCCTGGCCGATGTAGCCTGGGTAGCTGATCTGGGGATGGCGGGTTTGCCGATTTTACTTGCCGAGCGAGAAGGGCAGTTGGCACTCTTGGCTAACGGCTGTCAGCCTGCGGATCAGGTTTTAGGCTTATTGGCGCGTTGGGTCGAGGCAGGGCAAAAGGCGGGTGTGGTTACAGCCTGACTGCGAGCCTTGCTATAGCGTGCTCGCAGTCAGTATCTCAGCGCTTACTTGCGTGGCGAAACCAGTGCGGGTTTGGGCTTTTCTTCCGGCGCATGGAACAGCAGGAAAAGCTGAGTCAGCACGCCAGGAATGTGCTCCATCATGTCTTCGACCATATCCTGGTCTTCTTCAATCTCAATAAACTCAGGCTGATCAGCAAAGAGCCCCGAGCCAACCATCACGGGCAGCAGTAGTTCGCTTACCAGTTCTTCGTCATTGTTGAACCAGGCTTCCTCGCGCAAAAACACGCCTTCCATGAAACCGATACACCAGCTGCGCAAGTCAGAGTAGTCCGGCTCATCGCCGAGGCTCAGTTCGCAGGGCAGCTCCATATCCTCATCGCTGGCCAGTTCACGCGCCAGGCGGATTTTCAGCTCGCGCAGGGTACTGACGATATCGGTCTTCTGCTGATCGTCAGCATAGTTTGGGGTTTCGGCAAACAGCTCAGCCAGCCACTCGTCTTCAGCCACGTCTTCGGGGCTAACCGACAGGGCTGTCAGGTAGCCGCAGGCGGCCATATAGTCCAGCGCTTCATCGTGCAGGTCATCGGCGTCCAGGAATTGCTGTAGTCGCTGGAGTTGATCATTAAATGACATGGGACACCTCTCTATGATTATTCCGGCATTTTACGCATGCCCCCGGACAATTGCCAAAGACGTTATACTCGACGACCCAAAGAGTTGGTCCTGAATTGCATAGGAGTTTCATGCGCGAGCAAGCCCTGCAACAACTTCGCGACGTTTTTGGCTACGGCGAATTCCGTGGTCAACAGGCTGATATCATCGATCAGGTGGCCACCGGTGGCGATGCCTTGGTGCTGATGCCGACGGGTGGCGGCAAGTCTCTGTGCTATCAGCTGCCAGCATTGCTGCGTGATGGCTTGACGATTGTGGTCTCGCCACTTATTGCCTTGATGGAAGATCAGGTCGCCACCCTGACCGAGCTGGGCCTGCGGGCAGCTGCCTTAAATTCTACGTTGAGCGATGATCAGCAGCGCGAGATTGCGCGCCAGATGCGCGCTGGCGAACTTGATTTTCTTTATATGGCGCCGGAACGCTTGCTCAAAGCGCGCACCCTGAACTTTTTACAATCGTTGAATATTGCGTTGTTTGCCATAGATGAAGCCCACTGTGTGTCGCAGTGGGGGCATGACTTCCGCCCGGAATACCTGCAATTGGGGCAATTGAGCGAGCTGTTTCCCGGTGTGCCGCGCATGGCGCTGACCGCAACAGCAGATGAGCGCACCCAGGCCGAAATTGTACAGCGTCTCAAGCTGGAAGACGCCGCGCACTTCATGTCGGGCTTCGACCGACCCAATATTTTTTACCGTATTGTCCCCAAGGATAAGCCGCGTCAGCAGTTGCAACAGTTTTTGCGTGGTCATCGCGGCAATGCGGGCATCGTCTATTGCCTGTCGCGTAAGAAAGTTGAAGATACGGCCGCCTGGTTGAGTGATCAAGGCTGGCCGGCGCTCCCGTATCATGCTGGTTTGCCGCCAGACCTGAGGGCTACGCACCAGAAGCGGTTCCTCAATGAGGAAGGCCTGATCATGGTGGCAACTATTGCTTTTGGTATGGGTATCGATAAATCCAACGTGCGCTTTGTTGCCCACCTGGACTTGCCGAAAAGTATTGAAGCCTATTATCAGGAAACCGGGCGTGGTGGTCGCGATGGCCTGCCGGCCGATGCCTGGATGGCCTATGGGCTGCAGGATGTACTGATGCTCAATCAGATTATGGCCAACTCCGAGGGTGATGAGCGTCACAAGCGCATCGAACGGCATAAGCTGGACGCCATGCTGGCGCTCTGTGAGATGACCAGTTGCCGTCGTCAGGCGTTGTTGGGCTACTTTGGCGAAGAGCTGGCTAAACCCTGCGGTTATTGTGACAACTGTCAGGAGCCCGTCGCTACCTGGGACGGTAGCGAACCGGCACGCATGGCATTGTCCACTGTCTACCGCAGCGGCCAGCGCTACGGGGTTGGGCATCTGGTCGATATCTTGCTGGGCCGCGATAACGAAAAAATCCGCACTTCCGGACATCAACACCTTTCCACGTACGGTATTGGCAAGTCCTTGGCTGAAACAGAATGGCGTTCGGTGTTCCGCCAGCTGATTGCCCGCGCGCTGGTTGAAATCGATCTGGACGGCTTTGGTAGTCTGCGGCTCGCCGATAGTTGCCGCCCCTTGTTACGCGGCGAGGAGACCCTGTTACTGCGTAAGGATGTGACGCGTACTAGTGCGCCGCTTGGCAAGCCCGGCAACAAGGCAGTCATTGCCGACGCTGATCGCGAGCTGTGGGAGGCGCTGCGTGCCAAGCGCAAGCAGCTGGCCGATGCGCATGGCGTACCGCCTTACGTCATCTTTCCCGACAGCACCTTGGTCGATATGCTACGGCAACGTCCGGATACGTTGCAGGATATGGGGCTGGTCAGCGGGATTGGTTCGCACAAGCTGGAGCGTTATGGCGCGGACTTCCTGCAGGTGTTGCAGCAAACGGGGGCGGGTAGCGAGCTGGTTGAGCAGGACGCCAAAGCTCAGGCCCATGAAATCAACGCGCTGGTACTCTCGGGTATGAGTGCAGAGCAGGCCGCGCTGCAGGTAGGCAAGCCATTGAGGCAGGTTTACAGCCAGTTGGCACAGGCGATTGCCACGGGTGATCTGACGCTGGAGCAGGCTATTGATATCGGCCCGGCTCAGCTCGAGCGCATTCAGGATGCCTTTCTCAATCATGACGGTGAAGATTTGCCCGGCGTGCGTACCCTGGCGCGTGAACTGGATGAAGCTATAGACGAAGGGGTGCTGCATTGCATACGCGCCGCGCTGGTGGCAGAGATCAGCGGTTGAGAATGCTCGGGCGCAACCAATAAATCAGAAGGTTTGCCCGAGCTTCATGTAAAAGGCTTCCTGGCCTTCTTCATTAGCGCCCAGACCAAAAAATAGTGGTCCGAGCAGGGTATCCATTCCCAGTAGAAGGCTGCCGGCACCGAAGTAACCGGTGTCGAAGCCTTCTTCATCGCGGTTGTAGACCCGGCCATATTCCAGACTGGTACCGACGTAGAGTGGTAGGCTGAGAATATCGAAATAGCTGGGGTTTAGCCGGCGGTAGTACACCATCCGTCCTAGTTGATAGTTTTGCCCGGCTAGTCCGTCTTGCCGGTAGCCTGAGAATAAGCCGGGGCCGCCCAGAATGAAGCTGCTTTGCGCCACGTTGACGTCACTGTCTGTGCGACCTATAAAGGCCCCCAGCTGCATACTGTTGAGACCAAAGCCAAACGCCTTGTTGGCTTTGATCTCAAATTGTTGATAGCGTTCATCGGCGCCCAGGTCGGGTTCTGATTGCCGCCAGCTGATGTTGGCTTCGTCGCCGGAGTGAGGGAAGTTCACGTTATCCAGGGTGTCGCGATTGAACTCGATACCGTAAAAGGCCTCTTCAAAGTTAATACTGGGGGATTCCGGGTCACCGACGCGGACTTTGGATTGCCCCCAGTAACGTGACAGGCCAAAGCGCACCTCACCGGTATTGGCTATCTGCCGACCCAGGTTGATGCCGGTACCGTAGCGGCGCTGGCGATAGTCCACCACCGGTATATCGTCCTGAAGCACTTCAATGTTGCGCGACTCACCGTCGACGAAGGGCGCGATAAAGTAACGCGAGCCATAGTCCAGTGGCTGGTAGAACTCGGAGTAGAGGATCTGGTGCGCGCCTACTTGCAGGCGTGTCAGCCACTCCGCGCCCAGCGGGTTGAGGCCGTTAACGCGGAAGCTGGCACCGATGTTGTATTGGCTGCCACCTTCAAAGTCATCGACCAGATTCAGACCCAGGCGCAAGTAGTCCGTGCCTGTGCGGCGTCCGGCCGTGTGGATAAGCAACGTATTGTGACCATCCTCGTGCACTACCTCGTAGGTGACGCGACTGAAGTAGTCGGTACCGTAAACGGTGCCCATGTCGGTCTGCAAGCGAGCGAGATTAAGCGGCTCGCCGACTTCTTGCCGGATCATGGCGAGTACCACTTCGTCAGCAACCTTGCCGCTGTTGTCGACTTCTATAGCATCAATGATTGCCTGGCGCTGGGGGCGAGCACTGGCAAGATTGCCGCCGCTAACCGGTTCTCCCGGGTTGATGAAAGACAGCGCCTGATGAGAGGTGCGCAGGCTGGCGGCACCAGCCTCTATCGCCTCGGCACTGCGTTCAAAGCTGTTAAAGCCCATATCACCCAGTTGTGGCTGTAGCAACAGATCCTGCGGTCCCAGGGTGGCCAATTGTTTCTCGGAGTTGGCGCGGGTCAGCAAGGTGGTGGTTTGATCCATGATGTCCAATACGCTTTTCAGCTCTTGCGTGGACTTCAATGGGGTGCCGATATCAACCACGATAACGCGGTCAACGCCCATGGCACGGGCGACATCAATGGGCAGGTTCTTGGATAACACGCCATCGACCAGTAGGCGGCCATCGACTTCTACCGGTGAGAAAAAGCCGGGTAGTGCCAGGCTGGCGCGAATGGCCAGGGGCAGGTGCCCATGATCAAAAATAACGGCTTCGCCGCTGGCGATATCCGTTGCTACCGCACGGAAAGGGATAGGTAGTCGGTTGAAATCGTCAATTTCGTTGGTATGCACCAACAGGCTTTCCAGTTGCAAGCCCAGGTTTTGTCCTTGCAGCAGGCCGAGAGGAAAGCTGAGCTTGCCGTGATCGAAACTCAGACGCTGTTTGACCAGAAAGTCGCGATCATCCTGCTTACGTCGGAAGGGTATGTCTTCGCGCAATGGCGCGTCGGCGAGGGTGTTCTGCCAATCCAGGTCAAGCGCTATCTTCTCCAGCTCTTCAGCACTGTAGCCCGCAGCGTAGAGACCGCCGATGACCGCACCCATGCTGGTGCCGGCGATCGCGTCAATCGGGATATTCATCGCCTCAAGCTGCTTGAGAACGCCGATGTGCGCGAGCCCACGTGCCCCGCCGCCAGATAGAACCAAGCCCGTACGCAAGGGTTCGGCGCAAGCCCAACTCGAGAGGGTGAGCAACAGTAGCAGTAGAGCCCGTTTCAGCATGCTTGGCTTCCAGACGACAGATAGCGTTATTAAAAGCGGCCATTGTATACGAAGGCCAGCCTTTGTGCGGCGCTCAAAGCAAGTTGGGGACTGTCATCGCAGAGACGTATTAGTGTCACAAACCAGTCACGCCCACTGCGTAGCCTGACAGCATCTTCCAAAGGAGATGGGCGTATGAACAGTGGCGTGTCGTTGCCGACAGAAAAGAAGCAGAAAGTGAAAACCTTGTGGATTTCGGATCTGCACCTGGGTACGCGCGGGTGTCAGGCTGAAAAGCTCGCAACCTTTCTCAAGTCCTATGATTGCGAACATCTTTATCTGGTCGGCGACATCATCGACGGTTGGCGCTTGCGCAAAGGTATTTACTGGCCCCAGTCGCACACCAATGTGATGCGGCGCGTTCTCACGATGAGCAAGCGCGGTACGCGGGTGACCTACGTTACCGGTAACCACGACGAGTTCTTGCGCCGCTATTCGAGCCTGCAGCTGGGCAATATCGAGCTGGTCGACGAGGCGATTCATACGACGGCCGATGGGCGTCAGCTGCTGGTCATACACGGTGATCAGTTTGACGTCATAACCCGCTGCCATCGCTGGTTAGCCTTCCTGGGTGATCATGCCTACGAGTTCAGTCTGGTCCTCAACCGCTGGTATAACCATTGGCGCAGCCGGTTTGGTTATGGCTACTGGTCGCTGTCTGCCTACCTTAAGCAGCGGGTAAAGAAAGCCGTCAACTTCATCAGCGACTTTGAGGATGGGATAGCCCACGAGTGCGTCAAAAGAGGCTATGACGGCGTGGTCTGCGGGCACATTCACCATGCCGAAATTCGCCATGTGAAAGGCATCGAGTACCACAACTGTGGTGATTGGGTGGAGTCCTGCACGGCGTTGATAGAGCACGAAGATGGTCGCATTGAGCTGTATCGCTGGGACGATGCCGTGCTACTGGAGCGCGCGGATGAAGCCGATGCGTTGAAGGCGAGAGCGGCGGCCTGAGCGGTGCCCTGGGGCAGGTGAACTGCCTTCGGGCAGGTTAGACAATGACTTTGTCCTTAAGCTTGCGCGCCGCCTGCTCCAGGGCCGTTACGATCTGATCCTTGTCGTAGTTGCGAATATTGTTGGTATCAAGATACATGGAGAAGCCCGCCATCTCGTGCTCAACAAAGGTCGGCGCAATACCCAGCTCGCGCCGCAGACCAACGACCTGATAGATCTGTACTGGTCGCGAAAAGCCCTTGACGCTGATCTGACCTTTGTCACGGCACATGATGATGTCTTTGATCAGCGAATAGGTTTCGTGCGAAATCAGGATTTCACCAGCGTCGGCGGCGCTTTCGAGCCTGCTTGCCAGGTTCACCTCGCGTCCGATGATGGTGTAATCCATGCGCGTGGCGGCGCCAAAGTTACCGACGGTGCAATAACCCGTGCTCAAGCCCATGCGAATTTCCAGCGGCTTGGTGATACCGCTGCTACGCCACTGTTGACGCAAGACCTTCATGTGCTTGCGCATGGCAATGGCCATGGAGACGGCGGCCTCTGCATCTTGCTTGACGCCACTGCTCTTCGGGTCACCAAAAAACACCATGACGCAGTCGCCAATAAACTTGTCGATGGTGCCACCATGCTGCAACGCAATGCGTGACATCTCCGTCAGGTAGCTGTTCAGCAGGTCGGTCAATGCTTCAGCTTCCAGCTCTTCTGCCAGTTCGGTAAAGCCACGAATGTCAGAGAAAAAGACGGTTAGTTTTTTTCGGCGCGTCTCCAGTTTGACCGTGCGTTTACCGGAGAAAATCGACGCCCACACTTGCGGCGACAGATACTTGGACAGGTTGGCGGCCAGCTTGGCGGTTTTCTCCTGCTCGGCACTGATTACCGCCTGAGCCGCTTCCAGATTTCTGCCTTGGCGATGGACGAAGGCCGCAGTCGTCAGGATACAGAGGCTGGTGCTGAGAATACTGGTTACCGAGACGAGCACGGAGCTGTGCACGTTAAGCTCGGGAGTGAACGCGGCTGCGCAAAGCAGCATGCCAGCAATGGTGAGCAGCCAACTGGCAATGAGATAGGTCGTACCGCCAGCGATCAGGCAAGAGAAGCCAAGTAGTAGTGTGAACATCAGGCTGGGCACAAAGTTAAAGCCCACTAGTGCCACGAACATACCGGTATGCAGTGCGTCCAGCGCGAGCAGAATCAGGCGCCGTGGTACCTGGTTATTGTGCATCAGCCATTTGGGTAGATATTGGGCCAACTGCGGGTAGGCAAGAGCATAGAGGATCGCAGCTAGAACAGTATTGGTATGGCCGTTCTCGACCAGCACGGCAGCAAAGGTCACCGCGACGGACAAATAGGCTATGACCCTGGAGTAGTAGCCTTCCAGTGGCGGTCTAACAGGAGTTATACGGCTTTTTGCAGTCATGATCAGTCGGTTTCCAGGGCCTGGTGAGATATCCGGGCTGGGAAATGCCAGTCGAACCATCTCGCTGGCTGATCATAATATGACTGGGTATCCGGGGGGAACACCAAGGTTGCCCCGCAATCGTGCGATCTGGGGTCTATTGACCATTCGTCAGGCGCGGCGCCAGCCAGTTAAATGCCGTACTTTCCTGTCTGGCGCGCTACTTTGGTGCGTTTTACACCATGGGGTTGATCCGTTGCCGGAGTCAGTCCATGGATTTGTAAATTGAGCGTTTTGGCTTGGCGAATACATTGCGTAGCATCGGCTCGAAAAACGCCAGCGGCTCACTTTCGTAGTCGGCGTCAAACGCGGTTGCGTCATATTTGGCGCAGAATTCGGCCGTGTATTGATACAACGGGTGATCCTTGAACTGGTCGCGCAGGTGACGATCCATGCCCAGGTGGTGAAAGAAATAATAGCCCTGAAAAATACCGTGTTTCTCGACCATCCACAGGTTTTCTTCGCTGACAAAGGGCTTCAGGATGGCCGCAGCGATATCGGGGTGGTTGTAGCTGCCGAGGGTGTCGCCGATGTCGTGTAATAGCGCGCAGACGACGTATTCCTCGTCACGGCCATCGCGGTGTGCGCGTGTGGCCGTTTGTAATGAATGCTGCAGACGGTCAATCGGGAAGCCGCCAAAGTCGCCGTCGAGCAGCATGAGATGGGCAATGATGCGGTCAGGCAACTGCTTGGCGAAAGGGCGGTAATGATCTGAAATGATGCCCCAGTCTTCGGCGGTACCTTCCTGCATCGCGCTAAAGGTTGCACGTTGCTCACCCATGGTTGAGCTCCTCTTATTGTGGTTTTGGATCAGGCTTTGTTGGCATCATAGTTCCACAAGGCGGGACTGACTGTCGCGCTGCTGACATTCGAAGTGTATGCAAGGTTAAAAGCGAATTCGTCCTGTCAGTGCATCACGTAACATGACCCAGTCGCCAAGCAAGCTATAGAGTGGATAGGTAAAGGTGGCGGGCCTGTTGTGTGCAAAAAAGAAGTGACCGACCCACGCAAAGCCGTAGCCCGCAACCGGGATGGCCAGCAGCAGCCACCAAACCTGAGATACCACTACGCAGGCCAGAATAAGTAGTACCAGAGCGCTACCGGCATAATGCAGGCGGCGGCAGATGTCATTCTGATGTTCGCTCAGATAGTAAGGGTAGAACTCAGCGAAGCTGCTCAATCTCTCTTCCGTGCTGTGGTTTTTATGTTGGGACATAGTAACTCCGGATCGGCTGGATTTATTCGCTGCAGGTTGTTCCTGAGGATTGCAATAGTGAGGCGTTGAATTGCCACTATAGTGTAGGCTGTCGCTATAGCCATGGCCTTGTGCGCCAGAACGCTATCTGCGTTTGGCAATTTATCTTGGTGGTAACTTTGTTCTATGATCTGGCGCCAATTAACATCGGTTTCACCGTCAAATTGATCATCCTTGTTGCGAGAAATCATGGGGCACGCTGAACGCACGACATCTGCTGGCTGGGCCAGGGCTATTGTTCAAGCGCTGGAGAACAGTGGCTTGAACGCGGCTGACCTGTTTGCTGATTTAGGCATAGAGGCGGCAGTGCTCAGCGATCCCGATGGGCGTATTCCGCAAGACAGTATGACGCGGTTATGGCGGCGTGCAGTGGAAATCTCAGGTAATCCGGCGATTGGCTTGAATATGGCGCAGACCATGCGCCCTGGCCATTTCAGCGTGGTTGGCTATGCCATGATGTCGAGTAGTACCTTGCTGGAAGGCTTTGGCCGTGTCGTTCGTTATCAGCGCATTCTGGGAGAGTCGGCGGATCTCGTACTTTCGGTCGAACCCGGTTTTTATCGCATCAGCTTTGGCATCCACGGCGATCGTGTACCGGCATGCGCGCAGAGTCGGGACGCGGCCATGGCTTATGCCTTGGCTTTTTGCCGTTGGATGACGGCGCAGCACATTCGCCCGTTACGGGCGACCTTCGATATGCCTGAGCCCGCTAACCTGAAGCCCTACACAGAGCTGTTTGATTGCCCGCTTGAATTTGGCGCCAGCGCGCATAGTCTGGAGCTGGCGCGTGACTTGATGGAGGCGCCGCTAGCCTCAGCCAACCCTATGCTGGCGCAGTTGCATGATCGCTTTGCGGGTGATTATCTGGCGCGTTTTGAAACGGACCCGATAACCCATCAGGCGCGGCAGGTTCTCTGCCGTTTGCTGCCGCAGGGTGAACCAAAGCGTCAGGCGGTGGCGACGGCGATGAAGATGAGTACCCGAACCTTGCAGCGACGGCTGCAGGAAGAAGGAATCAGCTTTCAACAGCTGCTGGAAAAAACCCGGCGGGAACTGGCGCTGCAGTATCTCGGTCAACCCAAACTCACACTGTTTGAAATTGCTTGTCTGCTGGGTTTTGCTGATCCAAGCAATTTTTTTCGCGCGTTCAAACGTTGGTTTGGGTTACCACCAGGTCAGTATCGCGAACAGGTGTTACTGAACGAGCGGCAGAGTCAATCGGAGGATGAATGTCAGTAGATGCTCTTAGGGCACTGCATCAGCGTGTTTCAGTACCCCGCCTGATAGGGCCCGCTCCTGATCCCGAGCAGCAACAGGCAATGTTCGACGCGGCATTGCGTGCGCCGGACCATGCCTATCTGCGGCCTTGGCGCTTTCTGGTCATGCAGGATGAGGGGCTGGAGGCGCTGGGTGAGCTGTTTGGTAAGGCGGCGCTGGCGGATACCCCGGATCTGTCGGCCGACACCTTGGCTCGCACACAGGGGTTACCGCTGCGGGCGCCGCTGCTGATCGTCGCCATTAGCTGCCATCAGGAGCATCCTAAGGTGCCCGCTATCGAACAGGATCTCGCCTGTGGCGCGGCTGTCAGTAATATGCTGATTGCGGCGCATGCGATGGGACTCGGCGCCGTTTGGCGCACCGGCGCGCTGGCTTATCACCCACTGGTGAAGCAGGGCTTGGGGCTGGCCGAAAATGAGCAGATCATTGCTTTTTTGTACGTTGGTCACCCGGCTGGTGAGCGCAAGCAGGTGCCGCAGCTCAATAGTGATGACTTCTTCCAGCGTTGGCCCCACAGCACCTAGTGCTGTGGTAACTCAACCACCGCTTTGAGTCCGCTGCCCTCGACACTGGTAAAGGCCAGCCTGCCCTGGTGGCGTGCAATGGCGCGAGCGGCAATGGTCAGCCCGAGCCCATAGCCGGTGTCAGGCGGCTGCCCCGGAAGGCGCACAAAAGCTTCAGTGAGCCTGTTCAGCCAAGGCTCCGGTACGCCTGGCCCTTGATCTTCCACGCTGATTTGCCAATGTGCCCCCTGTTTTTTTGCCTGGATGCGGATACTGCCGTCCTGCGGGCTAAAGCGCTGGGCATTGCGTAGCAGATTATCGAAGGCGCTGGCCAACTGATCGGGCCAGCCGCTCAGGCGCAGATCACTTTTACCTTCAAGAGTAATCTGTAGGTCAGGGCTGGCGAACTGGGCATCTTCAACCACCTGCGCAAGCAGCGGATCCAGCGCGAATGATTGGGCCGGTTCTGTCGGGCTATCGAGTCGACTTAGGCTGAGTATCGCGTCGATCAGACGGTCCAGGCGGTCGCATTCTAGATCCAGGCGCTGCCATAGCGCGGCGTCAGCATTTATCTGGCGCTGGCTACCCAGCGCCAGACCAACGCGCAGTCGAGCAAGCGGAGAGCGCAGTTCATGGGAGATGTCGCGCATTAACTGCTGTTGGCTTTCCAATAACGTCTGTACTTGTCCTGCCATATGTCCGAATTGCCGCGATAAATCGCCAATCTCATCTTTACGTTGGTTGACGCGGTCGAGGGTTTTGGCTTGGAATTGGCCACGACCCAACGACTGGGCTGCCAAGCCAAGTTCGCGCAGCGGAGCTGTCAGGTAGCGGCTAAGCAACAGACTGAGTAGCGCCAGTAGGCCCATGCCCATAGCAATATTGAGTAGCAACCGAATGGGGGCTCGCTCGCTGTTCCAGAGGCCCGGTTCGGCGATATGGACTGCCAGCAGGTAGTCATTGTGCTCTGTCTGCCAGCTAAGTTGCAGCATTCTGCCGCGCGATCGCGGCGGCTGCGGCATCGAGGGCCGTGGGCGTGCTTCATCGTTTGGGGCAAGACGTGGGCCGCGTCGCAGCGTGCCGGGTAGCAGGCTTTGCCCATTGCTATCGAACAGGCGCGCACTTATTTGATGTTGTCGCCGCTGTAGCTCAAGCCAGGCTTGTGCTGCAGCGGCGCCTTGTTGTTCATAGCGGCTGGTCAGTTGCGCGGCAAAGTCACGCAGAGGTGGGTTTAATTGCAGCAGCAGCCAGTCCTGCTGCAGTGCGCGACTGACCAGAAAGCCTGAGCCACCGACCAGCAATGTGGCGAGCCAGAGTACGGCAAAGACTTTCCAGAACAGGCGCATTCATGAACTCCGCTGGTGGTCGGTTATGGCTTAGCGCATGGGCGGTCGTCGCGGTGCTCACGACGTTCTGCCATGCGCTCGCGACGTTCCGCATGCATTGCTTCTGCTTTGTCTCGTTGCTCTGCCGTCAGCACAGCATCCATCCGTGATTTGGCTTCTTCGCGCAGCGCTCGCATCTTGGTGCCTTCTTCTGCTCGAATCTGGCGGATTTGCTCTTGTTGTTCGCTTGTCAGTGATAATGCTTCAGTCATGCGCTGCATGCCACGTTCATGCCGATCATTGTTGTCAGCGCCTGCCAGTGCTGCGCCAGACATCAATGTGGCAACGATAAGCGTGGCGGTAAGAAGGCGTTTTTTCATGGTATTTCTCCGAGTCGACCTGGCCGGGTTATCCCGGTCATTGGCTACAGAGTGTAAAGATCGGTATGTCAGCTATAGCCGGGACTTGGTAAAGATTTGGTAAAGATGGCTTTACCAGACAGGGTCAGGCGCTGAACAGGTAGCCGCGGCTACGAATGGACTGGATGCGTGGATGACCCTCTGGGTGCGCGCCGAGTTTGCGGCGCAGGTTGCTGATATGCATGTCCAGGCTGCGATCATAGCTACCCAGATTTTTCCCCAAGGCGCTGAGTGATAGCGTCTGGCGGTCGACCAACTGCCCGGGTTTTTCCATCAGGGTGCGCAGGATCAGTGCCTCGCTTTGGGTCAATTGCAGTGGCTGGTCGCCTAGCCAGGCGAGCAGGCTGTCGTAGTCGAGCTTGAGATTGCCCGCTTGTAGTTGGTTATTGCTGCCGGGTTGGCTGCGACGCAGTAGTGCTCGCAGGCGGGCGACCAGTTCGCGCGGATCGCAGGGCTTGGCCAGATAGTCGTCTGCCCCCAGCTCGAGCCCCAAAATCCGGTCGACCGGCTCGCCGCGGGCGCTCAGCATGAGTACTGGCGTTTTGCAGCTTTGGCGCAGCTGCCGAAGAATATCGAGACCATTCATGCCCGGTAGCATCACGTCCAGAATGATGGCAGCAAAATTACCCTGATTCGCCGCCTCTAGGCCACTGGGGCCGTCGTGGGCAGCGCTCAGCTCAAAGCCTTCGACCGCCAGCCAGTCTTTCAGCAGCTCACAGAGTTCCTGGTCATCGTCGATGATCAGTACTGGGTGTGGCGTCAGTTCAGCCATTCGTTGCGTTTGCGCCGCCCGATTTTTGCCAGCATGAAACCGAGAAACAGGCTGGCCGCAACGGTAAGGCCGCCGACCAGAAACCAGCGCTGGCGCTGCTGAACCAGAGCGGTCTGTGCACTCAGGCGCGCGGCTTGATTATTGTTGCGCAGCTCCTGGTTCTCTTGCTGCAGTTGCTGGAAAGACTCGCCTGGTGAGTTATTGGCCAATTGATCCGCAAGCCGTTGGCGTTCGGACTCTACTTTGGCCAGTTCTGCCTGCAAGGTACCCAGATCCTGCTCTTGATTGGCAGACTCATTGGTTACCGTGGTCTCTGTAGCCAGTTCTGCTTCCTGAGCGGGCGCAGCAGCTGCAAACATAACCGTACTGAGCAGCAAGGCCGGAGCAGAGAAACGTTTGAACATGAGCAATATCCTTGGATTAAGCTGGAAAGACACGCTTGAAAGGTTTTACCGTGACCTGTTGATAAACACCAGCCGCGACATACGGATCAGCATCAGCCCAGGCTTGCGCTTGCTCAAGTGAGGCGAATTCCGCTACCACCAGGCTGCCGCTGAAGCCAGCACTGCCAGGGTCGGCTGCATCAACCGCCGGGTGTGGGCCGGCGAGCAGCAGGCGGCCTTCGTTCTGCAGTGTCTGCAGGCGCGCGAGATGATCGGGACGGGCGGCCAAGCGGGCGCTCAGGCTGTCTACTTTATCGGTAGCCATGATGGCGTAGAACATTGCACTTCCTTGAAACGGTGGTTGTGTGTAGGGTGCCGGCTTGCTTGCGTCGAGCGCGGTTGGGCACCTGATATCGTTCATGTTGCTTAGGTATTGAACCAGCTTAGGCCGCATAATAGGCGAAAAGCGCGCTGTCCCGTCAAGCGCTGGACCCGAAGGAGAGTCATTTGTTAGCTGATTTGCATATGCATAGCACCGCCTCCGATGGTGCTCTGGACCCTGCCGAATTGATGCGTCGTGCCAGTGAAGCGGGCGTGGAGCTTATAGCACTGACTGATCACGACTGCGTCGATGGTCTGGAAAGCGCTGCCAAGACGGCTGGTGAGCTGGGTATGCGCTGGGTCAGTGGCGTAGAAATGTCGGCGCAATGGTATGGCCACACGCTGCATATTCTCGGGTACGCTTTCGACCCGCTCCATCCAGTGATGATGCAGTCCCTGGCTGAGGTGCGTGATGGTCGCTGGCGGCGTGCTGAGCAGATTGACAAACGCTTGGCTGCCAAGCGTATGCCGGGCGCCTACGAGGGTGCTGTAGCGGCGCAGTTGGCCGCGGGTGGGCAGGCAGATCAGCCACCGGGTCGGCCGCATTTCGCCGACTGGATGGTGACCGCCGGACATGTCAGTGATCGCGGCGAGGCTTTTCGTAAATGGCTGGGATCAGGCAAGCTGGGGGATATCAAGCAGCACTGGCCGACCCTACCTGAAGTAGTACAGCAAATTCGCAGCGCCGGCGGGATAGCGGTAGTCGCGCATCCTTGGCTCTACGGTCTCACGCGCAGCAAATTACGCGCCTTGTTGCGCGAGTTTGCCGCCGCCGGCGGTCGAGGTATTGAAGTGGCTAACGGCAAGCAGCCGGTCGAGCAGGTTGCCTATTTGGGCAAGCTGTGTGTTGAGTTTGGTTTTCTCGCCAGTTGCGGCAGTGATTTTCATACGCCGGATTCACCCTGGACCGGGCTTGGCAAAATGACCGCTTTGCCGCCAGATTGTGAGCCCGTCTGGGATGATAGGCTGTTTGCGAGCTAAACTTGAGTAGTGGCAAGCTAAACCTCGTAACCCAACGCAGAGTACCCTTAGATTATGAGTCAGTTTTTTCACGTTCATCCAGCCAACCCCCAGGCGCGGCTTATTCGCCAGGCTGCAGATATTATTCTGCAGGGCGGGGTAGTCGCTTACCCCACGGACTCGGCCTATGCGCTGGGGTGCCGTTTGGGTAATAAAGAGGGGCTGGAGCGCATTCGCCGCTTGCGCCAGCTGGATGACAAGCACAACTTCACCCTGGTGTGTCGCGATCTGTCCGAGTTAGGAGTGTATGCCAAGGTGGATAACACCATCTTTCGGTTGCTCAAGGCGACTACCCCTGGGCCTTACACCTTTATCCTCAACGCCACGACCGAAGTACCACGCTTGCTGCTGCACCCCAAGCGCCGCACTATCGGTCTGCGTATTCCGGATCATCAGATCACGCTGGACCTGCTGGCGGCGCTCGGTGAGCCAATGATGAGCGTCACCTTGATGCTGCCCGATGACAATCTACCGCTCACGGACCCGGAGCGGATCCGCGACTTGTTGGGCAAGCAGCTGGACTTGATCATTGATGGCGGTGCCTGCACTGTGGAGCCTACCACTGTGCTTAGCTTGCTCAATGGCGAGGTAGAATTGATGCGCGAAGGCCTCGGTGACCCGGAACCTTTTGGTATCAGTCGCAGTGTTCAGCATGAAGACTGAGCAGGAACGCTGACGTAGCCGGCAATATCGGTATAATCGCCCCCTAATCATAGCCACAATACTTTCAGGAGTTACCCTTGAGTTCTGTTGATTCGCAGCGCCGTGTTTTGTCAGGCATGCGCCCTACCGGGCGTTTGCATCTGGGCCACTATCACGGCGTGCTAAAAAATTGGGTCAAGTTGCAGCACGAGTTTGAGTGCTTTTTCTTTGCCGCCGACTGGCACGCACTGACTACCCATTACGAGAATCCTCAGGGCATCGAGCAAAGCGTATGGGACATGCTGATTGACTGGCTGGCGGCAGGTGTCAGCGGTAACTCATCCACGCTCTTTATTCAGTCGCAAGTGCCCGAGCATGCCGAATTGCACCTGTTGCTGTCGATGATGACGCCGGTCAGCTGGCTGGAGCGCGTGCCAACCTACAAAGATCAGCAGGAAAAACTCAAGGATAAGGACCTGGCGACCTATGGCTTCCTTGGGTACCCCTTGCTGCAGAGCGCAGACATTCTGATTTATCGCGCAGGCCAGGTACCAGTGGGTGCCGATCAGGTCGCGCACGTCGAGATAACACGCGAAGTGGCTCGTCGCTTCAACCATTTGTACGGCAAGGAAGTCGGCTTTGAAGAAAAGGCCGAAGCCGCCGTGCACAAAATGGGTAAGAAAGCGGCCAAGTTGTATAACAATCTGCGCAAGGCTTATCAGGAACAGGGCGATGCTGATGCGCTGGAAACGGCCCGCGCACTGCTGAAAGAGCAGCAGAACATCACCCTGGGCGATAAAGAGCGTCTGTTCGGCTTCCTTGAGGGCGGCGGCAAGGTGATCCTGCCTGAGCCACAGGCGCTGCTGACGCCTGACTCCAAGATGCCTGGCCTGGATGGCCAGAAAATGTCCAAGTCGTATGGCAATACCATAACGCTGCGTGACACAACGGATGAGGTGTCGGAAAAAGTCCGCCGCATGCCGACTGACCCCGCTCGAGTGCGCCGCACCGATCCGGGTGACCCAGCCAAGTGCCCGGTATATCAGCTGCACCAGGTATACACCGATCAGGCTACCCATGATTGGGTCCAGGAAGGCTGCCGTAGTGCCGGTATTGGCTGTATCGATTGCAAAAAGCCAGTGATTGACGCCATCAGTAGTGAATTGGCGCCAATGCAGCAGCGTGCGCGTGACTATGAAGACAACCCCGATGCGGTTCGTTTGATTCTCAATGAAGGTACCGAGCGGGCGCGAGAAGCGGCGCGCGATACTCTTATCGAAGTGCGCCAGGCCATGGGCCTGCACTACCGGCAGTGATGCATGGCTGATCAGCCGCAGGATGCAGCTGTCAGCTCCTCTGCTGATTCCGCCATCCGCCCCGCCAAGCCTCTTGCGCTGGGCGGTGGCGGCCAGCAGGAACTTCCGTTCGCCCTGGTTTACGGGCAGGCCTACACGGAGATGCCGCAGGACCTCTATATCCCGCCCGAGGCGCTGGAAGTATTTCTCGAAGCCTTCGAAGGGCCGCTCGACCTCTTGCTCTATCTGATTCGCAAACAGAACATTGATATTCTGGATATTCCGGTCGCGGAAATAACCCGTCAGTACATGGGTTATGTCGAGCTGATGCAGGAAGTACGCCTGGAGCTAGCTGCTGAATACCTGGTCATGGCTGCCATGCTGGCCGAGATCAAGTCGCGTTTGCTGTTGCCGCGACCCGAACGCGAAGATGACGAAGAGCACGACCCGCGTGCAGAGCTGATTCGTCGCCTGCAGGAATATGAGCGTTTCAAGAAAGCCGCAGAAGATATCGATAGCCTTTCCCGCTTGGGTCGCGATTTTCAGCTGGCCCAAGCCGAAGTGCCTGAGTACTCCTCGCGTCGTCCACACCCCGACGTGGATATGCAGGAGATGCTGCTGGCGCTGTCGGAGGTTTTGCGCCGTGCGGATATGTTTGAGAGTCACCAGATCAGCCGTGAGGCACTGTCTACCCGCGAGCGGATGGCGCAGGTGCTGGATAAGCTCAAGGGGGGCAACTTTGTGCCCTTTGTCAGCCTGTTCAATAGCAGTGAAGGCAAACTGGGTGTGGTGGTTACCTTTATGGCGGTGCTTGAGCTGGTAAAGGAACAGCTGGTTGACCTGGTGCAGAGCGAGGCTTATGCACCTATTCATATCAAGGCGAGAGGTGAAGATGAGTCAGCCACCGATTGAGCATATTCTTGAAGCTGCATTATTGGCTGCTGGTCGCCCCTTATCGCTGGATAAAATGCGCGAGTTATTCGATGAGGGCCTGCAGCCCGGCAACGAGGACCTGCGCAAAGCACTGGGCAAATTGACCAAGCACTACAGCTCACGTGCGATTGAATTACGTGAGGTGGCCAGTGGCTGGCGGTTGCAGGTGCGCGAGGCGTACACCCCCTGGGTAAGTCGCCTCTGGGAAGAGCGGCCACAGCGCTACTCCCGTGCCTTGCTGGAAACGCTTGCCCTGGTTGCCTATCGACAGCCGATTACGCGGGGCGAGATTGAAGATATTCGCGGCGTGGCGGTTAGCAGTCAGATTGTGAAAACCCTGCTTGAGCGCGAGTGGGTGCGCATCGTGGGGCACCGCGACGTGCCGGGCCGTCCAGCCATGTACGCTACCACGCGTCAGTTTCTCGACTACTTCAACTTGCGCAGCCTGAATGAACTGCCGCCCCTGGCCGCTGTGCGTGATCTGGATGAACTGGCCGCGGGACTGCCCTTGCAGGATGAAGGCGTTGATGCTGCCGCCGATGTGGATACGCCCTGGATGCCGGTTGAACCCTTGAAGCCATTGGAGCCGGGGCAGAGCGAAAGTGGCTTTCACCACCTGCTTGACGAGCTGAACTCGATGGAAGCGAATCTAAAGAGTGACTTTGATGACATGCCGGTCTCGGACATGCCGGTTGCGGACATGCCGGTCTCGGACATGCCGATACGCTCCGCCAGTGGCGCGCCGGCAGATGATGCGGATACTTCGGACGAGTGAGCTGGCTGGCGCGGCGCACTGGTGCTATTCTTCGCAACCTTGATTAATTCCTACACCGGGAGGTGCCCGCATGACTGATGTAACCGAAACCGAATCCCCCTCTATCCCAGTTCCTGGCGAAAAGCTGCAGAAAGTACTCGCACGCGTCGGCCTGGGTTCGCGCCGCGAAGTTGAAGGCTGGATTTCCGCTGGCCGCGTCACCGTTAACGGTCATGTTGCCGAGTTGGGCTGTCGCGTCGATAGTCTCGATCAGATCAGTGTCGATGGACGTCCGCTCAAGCGTGACTTGAACACCGAAATCGTGCGCCGCGTCATGCTCTACAACAAGCCCGAAGGTGAGGTTTGTACCCGCGACGACCCTGAAGGTCGCCCCACGGTTTTTGACCGACTGCCGCGTCTGAAACAGGGCCGCTGGATCAACGTCGGTCGTCTCGACATCAATACCACGGGTCTGCTGCTGTTTACGACAGACGGCGAGTTGGCTAACCGCCTTATGCACCCGTCCTATCAAATGGACCGTGAATACGCGGTGCGGGTGATGGGTGAGGTGGAAGACGAGATGATTGAGCGCCTGAAAGAAGGCGTCATGCTTGAGGATGGTCCTGCCAAGTTTACTGATGTGGTGGCTTCCGGCGGTGAAGGTATCAACCGCTGGTTCCACGTTTGCCTGTTAGAAGGTCGTAACCGCGAAGTACGCCGCTTGTGGGAATCCCAGGGTCTGCGCGTCAACCGTCTGAAGCGTGTGCGCTTCGGGCCGGTGTTTCTCGGGCCGGAACTGCCGGTTGGTCGCTGGCGCGAATTGAAGCAAAACGAACTGGATGCCCTGAGCCTTGAAGTGGGACTGGACCCGATCAAGCTGCCTGTGTTGAAAACCAGTGAAAAGGAGAAGCAGCAGCGTTTGGCGCGTAAGCCGTCGATGCACCAGGCCCGTCAGCCTCGCCGCACCAAGGTGCCGCGCAAATGAAGTTGAAGGACTAGTAGAGTTTAAAAAATGCGCCATATTAGTGGCGCTTTTTTTTGCCTTTTTTTTTGCCTTTTTTTTAATCGCCATTTTTTTGATCTTTTTTTTTGCAATTGTTTGAGGTGAGCAGGGTGCTTTGCTATTGTCGCTCCATTAGTTGATGTTCAACAGTGAGGTTGACATGCGTGCTTCAGGGATAAGAACGAAAAAAAATAATGGGTTGTTCAATAGAAACCCTTCACCCAAGCACCCGCTTACGGCGCTCATGTTGGCGTCTGGGCTGCTGCCGGGATGGAGCCTGGCCAATGATATTACGCTGCACACTGGCAGTGGCGGGCAGACCAATACCGTTATCTCCGTCAGCGGCGCTAATACCGATATCAGCACCGGAACGGTGCGTGGCCAGACCGGCTTCAACTCCTTCGGTAACTTCACTGTCGATACGGGTAACACGGTTAATCTCCACGTGCCGGGTGGTGCCAATAATCTGGTTAACCTCGTGCATGATTCGCGCGCGGTGGTCAACGGCACGCTGAATGGCCTGAAAGGCGGCAAGATTGGCGGCAATATCATTTTTGCTGACCCACACGGCTTTGTAGTCGGCTCCTCCGGTGTTGTGAACGTAGGCAGTCTAACGGTTACTACCCCCAATACCGCGACCATGGACGAGCTTCACCGTGTTGCCGTAGTCGATGGCGCAATGACCGGTGATCAGGCTGACGACTATGTGGCCAAGCTGGCGGCTGGTGAGCTACCCAGCGCCGAGCTGGCAAGTGACGGCAGCAACGCCATTGTCATCAGTGGTATGGTCAACACCAATGGTTCGATCAAGCTGCATGGCGCATCCGTTCTGATCGAGGCAACCGCCGGACTGGAGTCTGGCACAGATGTCGCCCGCACTGTCTTCAACAGTACGGTGAATACGGACGGCCTGACTATTGGCGACGGTATTGCCCGTGCTGATGGCGGTATCGTTATTACCGCCACCGATAATGTTGAGATTTCTGGTGAGCTGGCTGCCTTGATGGCTGATGACTCTGGTGCTCAGGTGCAGGTTGCCGCGCGCAAGTCACTGGAGCTCAACGGCAATGCGCTAATCAGCACCACTGGTCAGAACAGCAAAGATGGCGGTGATGTCATCGTTGAAGCGCCCTCAATTACTCTCACCGACAACGCTCGTATCGTCACCCGCGCCACCGGCGCAGGTAGTTCGGGCGATATTGCCCTTAACGCACTAAGCGATATCAGTTGTACCTTCTGCGACGAGGATGCCGAGGCGCAGACCCTTGATGAGCTGAAGAATGGCATTGAGCGTCAGGCCAATCCATGGTTGTCGGCCAATCTCGGCAAGGCTGAGATCATCATTGGCGAAAATGCAGAGCTGGATGCTGGCCATGCCACCGGTACCAATGCCGGAGATGTCACTCTGGATGCCTATGGCCTTAATCGGCAGATGGCAGGGTACGCTGAAGCCGGCGCCCGGATTGACGTGGACGGTAGTATCACCGGCCGCAACGTTACCATCACAGCTGATGCACGTGCCGGGGTCGCCCGAGATATTCTCGGTATGCTGCTCAGCAAGTACGACCTCAAGAACGACATCTCCCAGCTTGCATCCGATAATGGCTGGACCGAAGCGGAAACCTGGGCCAACGTGCTCGATACGTTGGCTGATCCGATCAAGGCGTATGCTGGTACCACAGATACCAATGCATTCCTCGAAACACCCACCAACTTCAGCGAACTGACCCTGCTTGTGCCGAACCTCTCGGCCTACATCGCCAAGGCTGATGCGGTTGTTGATATTGGTGCCACTGCCAACCTCAACACGTCTGAAGATTTGACCGCGTGGGCGTCCACTTCGCGCAATGTTTCCAGCTCCACCTGGAGTATTCCGGTTCTCGGCAAGAAAATTCCGTTTGGCTTTGATGCCGCGTACGGTCAGATTTCCGGGCTGACCGAAGTGGCGATAAACGAGGGTGCCACGCTCAACGTCGGTCAGGATCTAACGGTAGTTGCGCACAGTGACAATAGCCTGTCAGTTACTGCTGCCGCGGAAAACAGTGTGGACGGCGAAGGCAATGCGCTGAAAACCATGGGTCTTGGCTTCGGCATGGCGATGAGCGATATCACTACCCGCGCGGTAGTCGCTGATGGCGTCAATTTGACCGTAGGCCGCGATGTCAGCGTACTTGCCCTGACCGAGCAGGAGCTGGAAAACAGCGTCAGCTTCAAGGCCAGCGGAGAGGGTGCCACCGGCGGGCCGGCGGTCGGGGTATCACTGTTCAATAGTGATACCTACGCCGAGTTCAGTGCGGATTTATCCGGTGCTCGTAATCTGAATGTTAACGCGGCCAACCTAGTCTACAAGCAGATCACGTCCGTTTCTGTCTCTGCTGGTGCGTCCGAACCGGGGTATCTCGACAAGCTCAAGAAGAAGGCCAATGAGCAGGTCGCCAAACCAGTCACCGATTACTTGGGCGATAGCCTCAAGGACTTATTTGGCATTACACCCAAAGCCAAGGACGATACCGATAGTTCTACGCCCGCGACTGAAAGCAAGTTCCGCTTGGCATCGGCGGTGGACGTGACCCTGTCTGATCACAGTGTTAGATCGGTACTGGGTGGCGGCACCGCCGCGCCGATTATCGACGTCAGTGGCGACTTGGTAGTGAATGCATGGCAGCAGCAACAGAATCTGCACAACGCCGCCGAAAGCACCGTGAATGCCTCGGCCAAGCGTGAGGACGGAACGACCGATGGCGCAGAGGTGTCGCTTAGCGTCGCCGCAGTATATACCGAGCTGGATCAGCAAACCCATGCCATCATCGGCGATGGTACCCAGGTCAATGCCGGCCGCATTGGTGTGGGCGCTCGTTTCGAGCAACCTATCGGGCTGCTTGGGCTGGACCGCTGGAGTTCACTGAAACAGGTCTACGCCAACCTCAAGCTGCTGAGTGAAGGCCCTCAAGCGGTCGTCGGCAAAATTGCCACCCAGTACGCGAATTCGACGGGTGAAGCTGACAAGCTTGGCATGGCTGGCTCGCTGTCGATTCTACAGAACCGTATTGATACCCGCGCGTGGGCGGGTGATAACGTCAATCTGACGGCTACCTCCAACGACGATGTGGCCTGGTCCAGCTTGCTGGCCGCCGTGCTGCCAGAGCTGGACAGCACCGCTGCACTGGAAAGGCGCCGTGAAGCCCTGCGTACGCTGGGCTGGGAATGGTCTGCTCCATTGCAGGTCGTCGCTGATAACCAGCTTGAACAGTTGGCAGTTGCCGGCAACTTCGATGCTTTGTTCGGCACCACAAGCAAGGATGGTGGTGCGGTGGGTGCTGGTCTCAACATCCAGATCACCGACAACCAGGCGGTCGCTGGCATTGGTGCAAACGGCAGTCTTACCGCCGAGTCGGTAAATGTCAGTGCGCTACAGGACGAACTGATCATTGCGGTCAGTCCCTCGGCCGGCAAAGGCGCGAGTGTGGCCGGTAACGGCTCTATTGTGGTCAGCGTGGTCGACAGTACCGTGCATGCCTCCATTCACAACAGTACCGATGTGACGGCGGGTAGCGTAACCCTTGATGCTGAGCACGAACTCGGCTTGTGGAGCGCTGCTGGTGCTATCGCTGCGTCCGAAAATGTCGGTATCGGGGCCGGCGTCGCAGTGAACGTCGTCAATACGGATGTTTACGCATTGGTTGGCAACAACGTCGGCTGGCGGCCTGACTACCTGTCGACGGGGCTGACAGATAGCACCCGGGGCAACTGGCTGGTCAACGATCTTACGCTCAGCGCACAAAGCTCCGGGCAAAGTGGTGCTTTCTCGATTGCCGGCGCGCTGGCGCGCTCGGAGCAGGAAAAGGAACAGCAGGACGACGTAGCCAGCCAGAGCGGCGGGGCTGACTCCGGCTCGCAGGAAAAGGCTGGTAGCCTGGGTGAGGCGATCAAGACTTCGTTGACCAATGGTCTTGCGCTGATTACGGGTGAAGTGCAAAACGCTCAGGACAGCGCCGTGTCCACTGGTGAAGCGGCGATGGACAAGATAGGCGAGTATTGGGAAAAGCTGCAGACTGCATTCAACGGTGACAGCAGCAGTGACGGCAGTGACGGTACCACCAAGGAAGGCCTCAGCCTGGCAGCTGCGGCTTCTGCCAGCGTCAACGTTTCAGCGCAGAAGAACCGTGCCCATCTGGGCAGTATCGTACTCGATCCGCGTGATGCCGATGGCAGCAAGGTCAATGTGCTTTCGCTCAATCAGACCCACCAGTTCAGTGGTTCCGGCGCAGGCGCCCTGACGCTGTCTGGTGGTGACAAGAGCCAGCATAGCGCTGCATTAGCCGGTGCGGTCGCCTACAACCAGCTGAACAACGTGACCGAAGCGCTGATGCAGGACAGCGTTCTGCGCAGTAATGATCTGCTCAAGGTACAGGCCGCCAGCGGGGGTGATCAGATTGCCATGGGGTTGGGGCTGTCGGTCGCTGCCGGTGGTGAGAGCAACGTGGCGGTAGCTCTGTCCGGCTCTGCCGGCGTGTTCAACAACCAGACACGCGCTGCGGTGATTGATAGCGACGTTGCGCAGCGCAGTGCCGCACCCGGCACTATTGCTGTAAATGCCTACGACCGTTCCCGCTCACTGCTGGGCGGCGGCTCCTTTGCGGTAAGTAAGGATAAGGGCGGGAGCGCCGGCGGCTCGATGGTTCTGGCTATCATGGGCAATCAGCTTGAGTCCGAATGGCTGGGCAGCACGGCTAGTGATTTTGACAGTTTTGAGGTCAAGGCCAACAGTGCTTCTCGCGTGTTAGCCGGCGCGCTGGCGGTGGCTGCCAGCACGGGCCAGCAGAGTGGTTCGGGCGCTGGCTCATTGTTTGTTGTCGTGATGAACAACAAGGTCAAGGCGAACGTCGACAAGACTGACAACGCAGATTCGTCACTGACTGGCGGAGACGTCACCGTCGCCGCCGCGAGTGTTCCGGGTAGTGGTGCTCTGAATAGTATCTTTAATTACGACGCCAGTGCCGATAATGCGCTAAGTGAAACAGGTCTGGACATGACTGGCAGCAGTGCTACCTCACAGATTGAGGTGGAGGCTGAGACCAACGATGAGCTGTTCAGCGAAGACGGTATTGATACCGATACCGATGAAGCTTCCAGCACTGCCGATACCACCACACGTAATCTATTTGATAGTGGCGATATCGCCGGTGAAGCCGTGCTGGCTATCGCTGGAAGCGTCGCAGGCACTAGCGGCAAGACGGCAGTCGGCGGCGCTATTGGTGTGGTTTACAACGGCAGCGACTACAGCGCCAGCGTCGCCAATACCGATATCGATCTGACCGGCGATCTGGGTATTATTGCGCGCAATGAAACCGACGTGTTGGCGGGCACCATTGGCGCCGCGGTTGCTTCAAATATTTCTGTTGCGGGCTCGGCTACCGCGTTGATTGGCCGTGGCAAGGTATCCGCGGATCTGGATATGACCGGCCGCACCCTCAAGGCAGATGATCTCACCGTTCAGGCGCTGAAAACCGGTGGCCTCTATTCGCTGGCCGGTAGTATCGCTGGTAGCACTAATACCGCTGCGGTGGGCGCTGCGTTCAGTATCAATGACATGCAGCAGAGCGCTACTGCTAACGTCAGTGGCGGTACCTACGAGCTGACCGGTGACGCGACGCTTAATGCAGCTCAGCAGAGCCGTATCATTACTGCGGCGCTATCGGGTGCGGTCTCTGCCAGTGGCTCCGGTGTTGGCGCGGCAATGACGTACAACCGTATTGCCGATACCACCACGGCAGAGCTCTCTTCGGCGCTGATGAGCGCGCGTAATCTGTCCATTTCTGCCAGCCAGCCCAACCTCGGCGCTAGCATCTGGTCGCTGGCGTTCAACCTGGCCGCTGGTGGCGGTACCGCTGGCGTTGGCGCAGGCGTTGCGGTCAACCTGATCGACGCCGAACGGGAGGCCAAGCTGACCGACAGTACGGTCAATTTGAGCGGCGACGCCAGCCTGGTGTCCGCTCTGGACGGCGAAATCTGGAGTATTGGTATTGATGCTGCCGGTGGTGGAACCGCTGGCGTCGGCGGCTCCTTCGCTGCCAACAACATCAATGGCAGAGACGAAGTCAGCATCTCCGGCAGTACGGTCAATGCCCTTGGCAACGATCAGACTCTGACGCTGGACGCCAGCGCCGGTGCGGGTCTCACCATTGCTTCGCTGGCAGGCTCAGTGACCGGTGGCGGAACGGCTGCCGTCGGGCTTGCTGCATCGGTCAACCGCATTGCGGCAGATCGCAGCGCTTTGATTGAGGGCGCTAGTTTGATCGATGGCTTTACCGATGCCGGTCTGAAAAGTGGCGTGCAGCAGGCGATCTATTCTATCGCCGTCGCTGGTGGCGGTGCCGGTACGGTAGCCGTTAACGGAGCGACTACCACTAATATCCTGGACGGTGAGGAGCGTGCAGAGATTCTCGCTAGCGAATTGACGAATGTCGGCAGTCTGTCGCTCTCGGCTGCCGAAGGCTCGCGCACTATCTGGGGCCTGGGCGCGGTGATCAATGGCGCTGGCGGAACGGCGGTTGGTGCGGCCAACGTCAATAACATTATTCTCGCCAAGCGGGTGGCGAAGATCGAGGACTCGCTGGTTACGGTAACCGGCTTGCTGAATGTGGCCAGCGGCGGCGATGCGCTGATTCGCTCGGCAGCACTGGGCGGCGGCGGGGCCGGTACAGCCGCGGTCGGAGCATCGATTGCAGTCAACGTGGTCGACGGCGAAGAGTCGGCTAGCATCGAAGGCAGTGAAATCAAGGGTGCTAGCGAACTGAACGTCGAGGTCACCAAGGGCGAGGTCGATATCAAGACCCTGGCCGGCAACGTGCAAGGAGCGGGTGCTGGAGCGGGTGCTGGTGCGGTAGCGGTCAGCACGGTTACACAAGTGCGTCAGGCGTGGATCAGCGACAGCAGTCTGGAGCTGGCAGCTGGTGCCGATGCCCGAGTTGAGGCGCTTACCCAGGCTAATATTGATACGCTTGCCCTCAGTGGCGCCGCAGCAGGTACGGGCGCTGCGGCGTTCTCCAACACGAGTAACAACATTGATGCACGCACATACGCACGCGTTCTGAACAGCGGCGGTGAGGCGGATCAGATGCTGGTTAAGGCGCGTGACGCCTCCAGTATCAACTCTCTCTCCGGTGGTATCGCGGCGGCGGGCAGTGTTGCTGCGGGGGTTGCTACAGCGATCAACCGTATCAATAACGACATTGAGGCAAGGGTTTCTGGTCGCCATACGGACGGTGGTTTCACACTGAACGATCTGGCGGTTCAGGCGCAGTCGGATGCCGAAATCAATACGATTTCCGTTTCTGGTGGGTTCTCCGGAACGGTCGCGGCCAGCGGCGGAGTCTCTACCAGTATCCTGGATACCAGCGCGCGCGCGCTGATCAATGGTGGTGCTGGCGTACTGGCGCAGAACAACGTTGCGGTCACCGCCTTCAACAGCGATATCATCAACTCCTCCGCAGGTGTGGTTGCCGGCAGCGGCAATGCAGCAGTATCCGGCCTGCTGACGGTCAATGTGTTGCAGAGCGATACCGAGGCCGCCATCCGCGATGCGGCTACTGAGGTGACTGCTCTGGCGCTGGGTGATGGTGTTTCGGTCGACAATGGTGAGGTCGAGAACGCCCCTGATCCGGACGCTTGGGCCGATACCGAGCAGTTTGATCCCTCGCTTGACCTGCGTACCGGCAGCGAGTTGGTAAAAGGCGTGGCGGTCCGTGCAACCTCGTTGCAGCAGGCTGGGCAGATAAGCGTGAGCGCTGCTGTCTCGCTGGTTCCACTGGCTAGTGCCTCGGTCGGTGGTGTCAGCAATACCCAGGTGCTGGGTGGTTCGACCCTGGCGGCGATTGACCAGGCGCAGATCAATCAAAGTAATACAGGTGCGGCGGCAGACCAGCAGGTCAGCGTTGGTGCCGCGAGCCACAGTTACAGCGTTGGCGGCGTATTGAATGCGGCGTTATCTCTGGGGGCTGCGGCCGTTGCCGTAACCGCAGATACCGGTGTTATCAGCCGAGATGTTACTGCGCGGGTACGTGGTGCCAAAGTTACCACTCGGGGCGCAATGGATGTACATGCAAACGCGACTAACTCGGCCAGCAACATTGTGCTTAGTGCCTCCGGCGCGATTGTCGGTATTGCAGGTAGCGCGGCGGTGCTGGTTCTGGAAGGTAGTACCGAGGCGCTGGTGGATGGTGGCAGCGATCTCACTGTCGGTAGCCTGGATGTCACAGCCAACGCCATCAATAGCCTGGCTCCCAGTGCGGATACAGCCTCTGGCGGTGCGGTGGGCGCCGGTGCGGGTGTCGCCGTCGGCTACAACCGCAGCACAGTCCGTGCTTGGCTTGGTGCTCAGCCAGGTAGCCTTGAAGGGCGTACCAGCGTCACCAGCGGTGGTGCAATCAGTATTGAGGCGGACAGCCTTACTCGCCTCTTGGGTAATAGTATTAGCGTTAGCGGTGGTGGAGCGGCCATGGCTGGTTCGGTCAACGTGTTCATCGTTGAGAACGTGACCGAAGCTGGCGCTGGCAAGCTCGACCTGGGCTCGTCGGCTAATCGGGCGGCAAGCCTTACAGTTGATGCTTATGACAAGCTGATTGCCCTGAGCAATGCAGGCTCGGCCGCAGTTGGAGGCTTATCCCTTGGCGCCAGTGCGAACGTACTGGTCGCCAACAACGCAACCCGGGCAATGCTTCTCGATTCGCAGGTTTATACCAGCGGGGCGATCCAGGTGGGCGCCGCGCGCGACGTGGATGTGGAGCTGTATACCGTCACCGGAGGCGTCGGCGGTAGTGCGGCACTGGGTGGTAGTGTTGGCTTACTGATGTTGGGGTCGGGTTCCACTGCTGTTGAAGGTACCGACCCGCTGGATGAGCTGAATCAAAATGGCACTGGTACGCTATCGATGGTTGATGGCTTTACCAGCCGCGATACTCAGGTTACTGAGTACGATACCGTGGTTTACGACAGCGCCACCGGACAGTATGTGGTCGAGCGTCGCAGCAACTCGGCGGAGACGAGCCTGATTAATCAGAGCGGCCAGATTGGCTCGAGTGCCGATCGGCTCAAGGCAGGTACTACTTACTCCCATGAAACACTGGCGCGTATCAAGGGCGGCCGCGTTGATAGTCTGGGTGCCGTCAAGGTCAGTGCTATCGATTCCATCGCTACCCGAAACTTAAGCGGATCGCTACAGCTGGGGGCTACTGCTGCAGTGGGTGCTGCTGTGTCTTACACCCTTTCTAATGCCCGAGTGACCACTGATGTTGATGCGACCGTAATAGCCGAATCGTTGTTGACGACGGCGCAAAGCAAAGCGCTTAAAGACGAACCAGCAGTCAAGGTCGAGAGTTATACCGGTGCTGCCGGGTTCGGTGCAGGTATTGGCGCTGCAGTATCGGTCGCTGAGATGAATAATATTGTCAGCGTCAAACTGGCGGGTGATCAACGCTATAACTCAAGCCTTAACGCCTCGGCTGCAGATTCTCTGGGCTTATCAGTTACCGCAGATGGTGCGGCGTTTGGCGCTGTTGCGGCGGGTTTGGTGATTGGTACCGGGCTGCGTGACAGCGAAGTGGGTGTCAGCGTTGCCGCTGACAGCAAGTTGAGCGCCAACGGAATCAACCTGTCTGCTCAGGGTGCCGGAGCGTTAGAGGTAACAACGGTCGGTGCAGCGGGTGGTTTGCTTCTGGCCGGTACCGCAGTTGCCGCGCTGGGTATCGACAGCACGCGGGTCACTACAGAAGTAGGCGATCGTACGATTCTGGATGGAGGGGCTAATGGTGTGTTGGTGCAGGCTAGCGCCGCACCGCAGATTGATGTTAGCGCCACGGGTGTCAGTGTATCGGGTGGGGCAGGCGTTGGGGCTTCCTACGCGCGGGCGCAGAGCAGTAGCAAGGTGACTGCGAAGCTGGGCAATGCGGTTGATGTAAAAGGGACTGGTGGCCTCAAGATCTTGGCTAAGCTAGACCATCAGCGCACTGGTTCAGAGGTTGATCCGGACGAGGCGGCGGTCAGGGCACGTTCGATGGCCGGTACTGGCGGGCTATATTTTTCTGCCAATGGCTCGGTTGCCGAGGCGATCAATAGTTCGTCGGTACGAGCAACTACTGGCACCGACCTGAAGCTGCCCTCCGGCCGCGTTGAGATCGATGCACAAAGCCATACTCAGCAGTATGCCGAGGCGACGGGTATTGCCGTGGGCGGTCTTGCCGTAGGAGCTTCTGTCGCCGAGGCGCGTTCCACCACTGTAACAGAGGCTATTCTCGGTGATCGGGCGAATGATCGTGACGGTGCTTCTTTAATCACTGATCTGTTGGTATCGGCTGATGGCGAAGATATCAATCAGGCGAAAAGTATTGCCGGTAGCGGTGGTTTGATTTCAGGCAACGCCACTATTGCGCGTACCCGGACCTCTGGAACCGTGCTTGCAGACATTGGCAAGGCGGTTGATATCGCTGCCTCCAGTCTGGCGCTCACCGCTAAGTTCAATGCGCTTTACGGCACCCATGCAAACTCGGTTAATGCCGCTGTCATAGGAGGCAGCGGGGCTGGTTCCGACAACGAGGTCACGGTTAGCACCACCGCGCGAATCAGCGACGACGCCGAGTTGTACCTTCTGCGAGATGTGCTACTGAGCGCCAACTCGAACATCTACACTCGCCATCTAGGCGAGGCTGCGACTGGTGCCGGCGGTGGTGTTATAAGTGGTCAGGCGGTTACCAATCAGTCAGATGTTACAGCGGATACGAAAGTCGATATCGGGGAGCGAGCAATTCTGGTTGCTGGCCTCGTTGGTGGCGATTACGACGGCAAGCTGATCGCGCGAGCCTTCACTCGTCATGAAGCCTCCGAGGATGTCACTTTGAGCACCGGTGGTGCCATTGCCGGAGGCGGGGTCAATAACGTTCATAACGCGACCTTTACCAATACCGTGAAAGTAGGGGAAGACGCCTACCTGAGTGCCTATGGCCAGATTGGTCTAGGGACCTACACCCTGTCTTCAACGGCAATCGAGGCGCTCGTCAGCACGTGGGGGGCGGCGGGGGTCGGTACTGCTAACGCGCAGGCAAACATCAGCAGTCTGCAGTCAGTCTCGGTTGCCGATGGCGCAACGCTAGCCGCACTGGGCAACATCGATCTGTCCGCCGGACGTGATCCGGAGGGTCTGTGGCAGACCCGTATTAGTGCCGATAGCGTAGCTCACAGTGTGGTGCGGGGCATCATTGCGGTACCTGACGCGCGTGCGGATAGCAATATTAACAACGCTGCCAGCGTTATCGTTGAGCAGAACGCGTCTGTGTTGGCTGCGCGCAATATTACCGTGGGCGGTTACAACGGAATTACCTCAGCTCTTGCCGATGGCGAGGCGCGTGGTTATCAGCTCGGATTTATCCCGATTACCAGCCGTGATAGCCACACCAGCGAGGTGCGTGGTAGCTCTGCCCGGCTTGATGGTCGATTCCTGGCTGGCCGCTACAACGAGCTGATCATCGATATTGCCGCCGATGGCAGTATTACCCAGAGCGCAGGTCTGCCGACTGCGGCACTGAGTACTTCTAACTTTGTCCCAGCCGACTTTCTGAATAGTTACTCGGGGATGGATCCGATTACCAGGCAGATCCTGCTGAGCACCATTTCCAGCACTGCAACCGGGTCAATTGAACTTGGTTCTCTCTTGGCGGCTGGTGGCAATATCACCGTCAATGCAGATAGCCTGTCCGGGTCCGGCAATTTGACTGCCAACGGTGGGGCAAAGATTCAGATCACCAACCGCAGCAGCAAATACCTTCTGTTGGGCGATGCGCTGATTCCGGATGAACCGGGTGGTCATGTCCTGTTTACCGGCGGTGCTGGACGCTCCCAGTTCACCAGCGGTCTGATCAATGAAGTCAACGCAGATCGTCGGGCGGAAGTCCGTATCGACAACAGCTATGCGGGATACTCCGGTAACGTCAGCTATGGTCCGGCTATTTTCCTTACCGGGGATATCTACAACCTGGGCGGCCTGGTGCACATCTCCAACGCCAAGGGGTCTCTTGGCCAATTCGGCTCAACCTACGGGCAGCAGGTACTGATAGAAGTACCGGAAGGCTCGATGTCGGTATTCCAGCCCAATGGCTACTGGGCTGTGGGCTCCAACCCGTTATCCGAGTGGAAGAGTTTTGCTGGGGTGACCGGCTCGGCCAACACTGCTATCGAGTTGATCGCGAACTACGTATACGGCCCGGTGGGGATAGTGCTTAACAACTCGGGCTTGCTGATTCGGGCGGGCGGCAGTGGCCAGTCGGGTAGCAGCGACATTCTCTTTGGTGGTTGTCTGCCGGCGTCTTTGAGTAGTGGCTCAAACTGCTCGCAGTCTACAGCGCAGTCTTACACGGGAAGTGCTCTGCAGTTCCGCGGCATTGATAACGCCGCTTCCTGGATACCGACCATTGGTCTGCGCTCTTTAAACAAGAGCACGGCCAGCTATGACTCGGCTGATCTGACCGGCAGTGCTGCGAGCAAGCAGATTGTTGGTGGTCAGGTGGGTATTCAGGCGCGCTACATCGACATTAACGGGACTATCTCCAGCGGTCAGGCAACCAGCCGTAGTCTGACCGTTAGCGCGAGCTTGGATAGCTGGCTTGCCAACCATGCCTGCGCGTCCCGTACCTGTGTGTCAGCGGTAGATATCCCGCTTGGGTATCTGTCTGCCTCCGCAGGCAGCGCTCCAATAGCGGCCAAGTACGATTTTGTGAATCAGCGCATTCTTGTCGACGATGTCAACGCTTCGGGCGGTGGGTTCGTTTACATGAAAGGGGCGATTATCAGTACCAATCCGCTTGGCCGTATTGAAGTCAACAATGGCTACGGACAGGTCACCATAAATAATTTGTCTCAGGCGAAGCTACAACTTGGCAATATTGATACTGGTGCCGGCTCAGTGGGTATTGTTCAGATTGTTGATACGCTCAAAGATAGGGTGAATGGCCAGTACGCCAGCAGTTGGTATGTACATACTCAGGGTAGTGGCCTGTCTGTATTTGATAACCGCAACGGTGGCAGCTCGATCAGCAGTGCCTATCTGGTCGGCAGTTCATCGGCCAGCAGCGCAACCTACACCCCGGACGCTAATGTGCGTTATGGGTGGAGTCAGCAGGCGTCGCTGAAACGTGAAGTGAGTCGAGATGCTGATAGCTTCTATGTCAGTGATTGGGTATGGAACTACCCTTCCGGGCAGCCGAATGATCCCTGGAATGTGGGCAGTGGCAGCCTTTTCTATGGTAATGGCACCGAGGGGGTGTATGAGCAAGACATTAGTGGGTCAGTGGGGGATTTCTACAGCATTGGGGTTAACTACCACGGCTGCGATGGCGGTATTGGCTCAAATTGTAACTGGAGCTTCAAAGCCAGTGATCAGTACGACAGTGGTGATCGTGCCGGTGAGTACTATGCTCAGTGGGGTTATCGCTTTGCGCGCAGCGCGCAGCTCACGATCAGTCACTCGGTCAAGGCAGATAACCCGTTCCAGATTGCGTTTATCGGCAACGCTACCGGTTTAATCGATGCAACCACGACCAACGATCTGTATGTCGGTGGTCGGCTCAACAATCCGGGTGGAAGTACCGTATTGACTGCCGGTGGCAATATCGTCGGCATGCCGGACGCTAACTCCTACAGCATGCATCTGACGATGACGGCGGCTGGAGAAGTGGGCAATGCGGGTAGTCCCTTCGCCGCGAGTTTGGCACCCGGCGGCACGCTATCGGTGTTGAGCGGTTCTGCGGGCGTAAATCTGGATATTGGTTCGGATGTGATCATCAAACAGGTTGATGCTGGTAATGGCAGCGGGGACGTTGTGATATCAGCGTCCGGCAACCTGCTGGGCAGTAGTGTTGTTGCGGCAACTACACCGCACGTTCGTGGACGTAATATCACGCTCTCCAGTGTGGCTGGCGGTATCGGTGAGAGCGGCAAAGCGCTGCGCGTTCACGGCAAAGAGGTAGCGACTGCCAATGGGGGTAGCGAGCACGGCGTGCTCAATGCTTTCGCTAATCGCGATATCTACCTGCATGAAACCGAAGGTGACAGTTGGGTAGGTAGCATCCGGTCCGAAACCGGTGATGTCTGGCTTCGCGTTCAGAGTGGCTCGCTATATGATGCTGGCCGCCGTCTCGCCTCCGATACCCTGGACGAATCCCAGCGCCAAGCGGTGTGGGAAAAACTCAGTCTGACTGAAGCCTATGGCGCCGAAGAGAATATCTACGCCACCTCGGTCAAGCCGTTCCAGAATATGGTTGACGCCAGTTACCGCGAATACTGGCAGCTAAAAGCGCTGGGCAGTGTTGCTGGTTCGGACTTTGTGCTTGATGACGCGAACCTCGCATTTATTCGACCGCTGGTAGAGCTGAGACTTGGAGCCTCGGGCGTGACTGACGCGCAGGTAAAACAGTTTGTCAGTGAGCGCTTTGCCGAGCTTGAGTCTTTCTTCGCCAGCAATATCGACGCTGACTGGCGCACACAGAGTGCGTTCCAGAGTTACGACGCATCGTTTGCTTACAGTGCATCTGCGGTGCAGGTTGATGCGTTGACCAATGACGCAATCTGGACAGCGGGCGAATTACTCTATGCGATTGACCAGACTGCTCTTGGGCCATCTTCGGGCACCTCCGTGGGCTCAGCCGAGCCCAATTTGTTCGGGCGCAATGTCAGTATTCAGGTCGCTGGTGATGTGGGGCAACTGGCCGACGCGCTGGAAATTAGTCTGGCCGATTTGAAAAACGGTAACCTCAGCGTTCAGCAGGCCGCTGCGCTCGCGGTCGCTAATGCGCCAGGCGATGTTGTGCTGAATCGCAATGCGGGCGGTGAGGTGGTCAGTCTATCGGTCAGCCGTACCTCACCATTCTATTTGGAAGCATCCGAGCGCTTTGATGCTGATGTCGGCGGCTCTCTCTACCTGCAATCTGCTGGTGACCTCAAGGTTGGTGTTGTCAACGCGCTAAAAAATGCGCGCCTGGCCGCTGCCGACGGAATTCTTGCGGCACAGGGAGCTGGTACCGGTCGATTCGGGATTGGTCAGGATCTGACCCTGCTGGCCGGAACTGGCAGCCTGGGCACCGATGACAGTGAGCAGAGCATGCTTACACTCAACGTTGGCGGACGCCTTTTGGCGGCGTCTGCTGGCCAGGATGTTGCACTGCAATGGGCAAACGGCGACTTCCGTATTGGTCAGGTGTTTGCGGTTGGCGATATCCACCTCAATGCGCTGGATGGCAGCCTGCTTGGGCAGTTCGATCAGTTGAGTGTCAGTGGGCGCAATATCCATCTGTTAGCCAGGGACGACATCCGTGGTGCAAACGGGGCGCTGGAAGTCGAGCTCGAATCTACTGCAGCAGGTGAAGTATCGGGGCTCGCTGGTGGCGAGGCGCTGCTTAGCAGCGGTAAGTCGCTGTCGGTTGGCGAGTTCGGTGCAGGTGGCTTATTGAGTCTTTCTAGCCAGGCAGACTTGGCCGCTAGCAACCTGCAGTCCGGTGCAAATATGCAGCTAGATGCACAAGGTAAGGTCGAGCTGAAGCGAGCTGAGGCCGCCGGACACTTGCTGATCAACAGTCTGGATGCAGTATCGCTTGCCGACAGTGCAACAGCGGGTAGCAACCTGACTGTGATCGCAAGCAGCCTGGATATGGCAGATGGCAGTCGCTTCAGTACTGGCGGCACGCTTGCGTTGACGACTACCGGTGATATGCGTCTGGGCCTGCTGGACAACACGGGCACTGCCGCGACGCAGTTTCTGGTCAAGGCAGGTGGCTTGCTGCTGGCTAACGGCGACGGACAGGTCAATCTTCGCGGCACGCACGCGGGTATCGCTGAGCTGGAGGCCGGTCTCGGTATCGGCACCGAGGTTACACCGCTGCTGGTTGACCTGCCTAAGCTGACCCAGGTTGCAGCGATAACGGGTGACATTTTCCTGCAGCAGCAAAACGAGTTGAGAATTGATGAGCTGCTGTCCCAAAACGGCCGGGTGGTGCTCGGTAACGACGGGGGCTTGCTATCAGCAGGTTTGCTGGACGCTTATCAAACGCTCTCCTTCGTTGGCGGCAGTCTCTCGGCCGACAAGCTCTGGACTCGCACCGATGATATGTACCTGAACCTTGCTAATGATCTGGATGTAACTGCGCTGAATGCCGCTGGTCGACTGGATCTGCTGGTAGGACGGAACGCGCGGTTGGGCACAGCGGAGGTTCAAGGGCTGTCCGACATCAATGTCACGGGCGACCTGCAACTTGATGCGCTGCACGCGCGCTCGAATACGCTGTTGTCGCTGGGTACTGGTTCCTCGCTGGGGTTGTTGGATGTAACCGGTGACCTGAATCTTGCGGTCGATGGCCTGTTGAACTTGACCCAGGCAGAGGTCACGGGTGATGCGCAGCTGCAGCACCGTGGCGTGGCAGGCACCTCGCTGGAGTACGGTGTCTTGAACGTTGGTGACAACTTGTCGGTCACCGGCATAGGTGACTGGGTGGGGGGGCAGGCAAATGTTCAAAACGATGCTGTGTTCGACGTCGGTTCTGCCAACCTGGGCAGCGTTGACAGCACAACCGGTGCTCTGTCGTTGCAATCAGAAGGGCTGTTTGCCGCCCAGTCGCTGACCAGTCGACAACAGTCGGTTGAGCTGCAAGCTGGCTCTGCGCTGCTGGGTAATGTGCTGGCCGCGACCACCCTGAAAGTGAATACCAAGGGTGATCTGACCATCGCAAATGGCCGCAGTGGCGGCAATCTGACGCTGACTGCCGAGCCTGGCTTCACGGGCACTATTCGCTTTGGCGAACTGGCTGACCCGGACGCACTCGATGTGCTGGTGCCGGCTCATCTCTACTCCGGCGCCGACATCCTGGTGCAAACCGATGGTGATGTCTTCGGCGGCAACGCAGAGGCGGTTGGCGAAGTACGCATGGTTGGCCGCAACCTGAACTTTGGGCGTGCTCAGAGCCTTGGTGCCGATGTCTTCCTGCAAGCAACGGGTGATGCAGATCAGGGTGATGGCAACATCACGGGCCTGCTGGTCGAAGCGGCGCGGGATGTATCCATTCTTGCCAATGGCAGCCTGTTCATGCCGACGGTGCGCTTCGGTGGTACCTATTCGCTGAAAGCGGGTCGCGATCTCACCGTAGGTATCGGTCAGGATCTCAATGTAAGTGGTGCCGCTGAAGCGGGGAGAGATCTGACCTTTATTGTTGGTGGTTATGTCGATTTGGCAAATGTGACTGCCGGACGCCATGTCAGCATTACGTCTGGCGAGTTCATCAATATCGATGACAGTGTCACCGCAGGTGGCAACATTCTGCTGGCGACAGCAAATGGCGGAATTACCGTTGGTAACGGCGTTATCTCTACTGGTGTGCCCTATCAGGGTGAGTTGCTGAGCGGCAATATTCAGCTCACCGCGACGGGCGATATTCGCGCTACCACGGTTAGCTCAGCATTGGGCAACGTGGATGCTGAGGGGCATCACCTATCGTTCGATAACCTGTTTGCTGAACAGGATGTGAATTTGCTGGCACTGGGCGCGATTGTGGTTAACGAGAGCGTTAGCGGAGGCGATCAGGACTGGTTTGCGAACGAGGATATCAGCTTCCAGCGTTTACTAGCGGGTGGGCAGGTGCTACTCGATAGCCTGCTTGATACCCGTGGTGATCAGGTTGTTGCTGATGCAGGCCTCACAGTCAATGCGGGTTGGCGCGCGGGTGTTGCTTCTCCGGCGAACATTCAGTTTCGACAGGTCGTTGCGCCGTCCATGAGTCTCTGGGCTGGCTCAGCAATTGAGGTGGCATATGCTCAACTCGGCCAGTCGGCAGATCTCCACGCCCAAGACGTTCAGCTAACAGCCGAGCATACGGGTACTGGTACGCTGCAATTGTTGGCAGAAGGCTTGAACAACAGCGGGGCTGCGGGTGATCGTTTATTAGTCAGGCTTCAGGCCTCAGCGGTGAATACCTCGCTGTTGGACATGGTGTACACCGACTTTGAAACCTCCGGCGCGATTGCTGATTTCGCGGATATTCGCAACGCCGACTACCTGCGCTTGCGTACCCCGCAGACGCTGCTGATTGGGGATAACCTGTCGCCGGCTTACCGGCCGGAAGCCAATGTCCAGTTGTACGAGCTTGATAAGGCGTTCTGGTTGTTCCAGAACGGCGTATCTACCTATACCGACGCCTATGTACTGCACCGAGATGCTACGCATCTGGTCCGTGTCCCGAACTTTGCCGAAGGGCATCAGGACGGCGGGGTTGATTATCAGGGCATCACCGCGGCTCGGTACGCTCAGGCAATGCTCGCGCCTGACCTGATGGATCTGCGGCTCGGGCAGTTGCTGAATCAGGCTGCAGGTTACCCGTCGGCGCCCGCCACGCAAGTGCAGGTGCCGGGGGTTATGGGGCCGGTGAATCTGCAATGGCAGCAGGACTCAACCAACAATGACGGTGAAGAGGAGCGGTGGGACATCTGATGACAACTCAGTCAAGGACTAGTAAGCGAGTATGGATGCTGGCGGTGGCTGCAATGCTGCCCTGTGTTGTCGAAGCTCAGGTGGTTCTGCCCGGTGGTGTTAGTCCTGGGCAGGTTAACCCGAGTTTGCAGCGCGAGCAGATCGATGCTCAGCGGCGTCAGCAAGCGATTGAGGAACGGGCGCGTCGCGTAGATATACCCGCATTGCAGGGTGAGCAACCGGAGCAGGGCGATGCGCTGCCGGCGGACAGTCCGCCCTTCGTATTGAGTGGCATCAGCTTTAATACGTCGGTCTTCATTACACAAGAGCAGCTAAAGGAGATCGCCGGCCAGTATGTCGGCCGTGAGATCACCTTTGCTGATCTCAATCAGATGATTCGTCAGGTGAATAAGCTGTACGCCGATGATGGGCAATTGACGGCGCGGGCAATTATCCCTCCTCAGTCACTCGACGACGGTCAACTTAGGGTTGTGCTGGTCGAGGCAAAACTGGACGGCGTTAACTTTACTGGCGAGGGAGAGAGTGTTGATGAAGCGTTTTATCGTGAGCGCTTGAACCTGACCGAGGGGGAGACGCTAAACAGCCCGATGCTGATCGAGGCCATTCGTCGCTTCAATGCCACCAGCCAGGGGCCGCAGATATCGGCTGGACTGGCGCCGGGGGAGCGTTTCGGTACAACCCGAGTTGATGTTGAACGGTTCGAACCAAAGCGTTTCGATTGGTCGTTGTTCGCTAATAATTATGGCAGCGAAGGTACTGGGTACGAGCAGTTGGGCGGTACGCTCAACTGGTTTTCACCGACCGGGGCCGCCGATAATATCAGTGCGGTTTTGGTGGGTACTCGCGGCAGTCAGTATATGAATCTGCGCTACTCCCGCCCGGTCAACCGCCGCAACGGCTTTGCCTGGGTCGAGGCCGGAGCCAATAGCATGGAGATCAAGCGAGGGCCGCTGGCTGACCTGAATATTGAAGGTGATTCCAGTAACTACGGCATCGGCTTTGATCAGCCGTGGTGGCTGTCGGATCGCTGGTTGCTGTTAGGTGGACTGGGTTATACCTCCCAGACCTCAGAAACGACGCTCGAAGGGGTTACTCTCAGCGAGGTGGATATTCAGGAGGTTTTCCTGAAGGGCCAGTTCGAGTATCGCGCAGCTCCATGGTATGCGCGCTACGAGCAGCGTATACGTCAGGCGTCGCCGGACAACGCGTTAACCGGAGATAGCGGTAACTTCACCATCTTGACCGGGGATCTGTATACCTCGCGCCAGCTGGGCGAACGTTACGAGCTGGTTGGCAAGGCTGGCTGGCAATACGCAACCCGTCAGGAGGAGTTGCCATCTGCCTTGCACAAGCAGTTTGGTGGTATCAGTGCCCAGCGCGGCTATGAACCTGGCATCATTACTTCGCCCTGGGGCGCCAACTTCAGCGTTGAAGGTTATTGGAGTGCCAATGATCGTTGGCAGCCATTCGTGTTCATGGATTACGGCAGGGCCATGGAGTTGGGCGATGAAGATGTTGACCTGATCAGCGGCGGAGCGGGGGTTAATAGCCGCTGGTGGAATGACAGGGTCTCTGCAAGCCTGCTGGTCGCAGGTGCATTCAAGGATGTGGTGCCCGATCAGGACAGCGGACAGGTATTGTTGCAGCTGGTATTCCGTTAGGCGTTATTTCTATTGCGTCGCTACGACGCCAGAAAGGCAATGACGCTCGGGCAACAGTAAAACGCGGCTTGTGATGCAGTAAGAAAAGGCTCTACGCTCGGTCAGTAGTAAAACGAAACAACCGGACAAGAAATCAAACAGGGAGTAAGAAGGATGTCAACGCTGTTACTTTACAAGGAAATCAAGGCGCTTAATCGTGATCAGCACAAAGCGCTTAAATTAAAGACAGACAAAGGATGCGAGTTCGCTGCAGGAACGCACATCGTACCTTTGGCTGGGCTGGAGTTTTTTCAGGCGGCGCGTAGCTATCCGATCGTATTCGTTGGCGAGGGTGAAGGGCTCAGCCCAATCGCGCTAATGGGGCTCAAGCAGGGGCTAAACAGCTTCGTTGATGATTCTGGCCAGTGGCGCGCGAATACCTATGTTCCTGCGTTTATTCGTCGTTATCCCTTTGTGCTCGCGCAATCGGACAATGATGGGTTTACAGTTTGCTTTGACGAAGCTTACGCGGGCTGGAACGAAGAGGAAGGCCGCGAGTTATTTAGCGAGTCCGGTGAAAACAGCGAATACTTGAATGAGATGATTCAGTTTCTGCAGAACTTTACTGCAGAGATGCAACGCACAAGAGAATTTGTAAATGTTCTGCAGGAAATGGAACTGTTGGAGTCTCGTACACTAAAACTCACCCACGTTAGCGGTGAAACTTTTGTACTCAAGGATTTTCACGCCGTCGATGAGGAGCGCTTCCTCGCATTGGGCGATGAGCAGGTTCTCAGGTTGAATAAAGCCGGGTTCCTCGGTTGGATTTACGCCCATTTGATGTCGTTGGGCAACAGCAACCTTTTGTTTGAACACTATCTGGCGAACCGCCCTGACAGAACGCACTGAGCGTTCTTTTAGTTGCTTTTGCCTTGGCGCCATTGACCTTCGTCAGTGACCTGGTTTCGGCCATCGTGCTTAGCCTGATACATTAATAAATCTCCGCGATTGATCAGGCTTTTTACGGTGTCGTCGGCACGCATGGTAGCCAATCCAATGCTGACGGTCAGTGGGATTGGCTGGCCGTCCAGCTCGAACTGCATATGCTCCACGGATTCGCGAATTCGTTCAGCCACCATACGACCAGCTTCCAGTGTGGTGGTGTTGAGCAGCACCACAAACTCCTCGCCGCCCAGTCGGTATAAACCGTCCACAGAGCGAAGCGAATCGCTGATGCAATTGACTACGGCTTTAAGTGCAGCATCGCCGTAGGCATGCCCATAGCGGTCGTTGACCTGCTTGAAATGGTCTATGTCCAATACCAATAGCGCGAGAGGCTGCTGGTTGCGATGACTTTGGCGGATATCGCGCTCCAGGTTCTGGTTCAGCGCTAGCCGGTTGCCCACCCCGGTCAGCGCGTCATTCAGAGCGCAGGCGAGTGCCTCGCGGTACATAAGCGCGTTCCGCAGGGGAAACAGTAGGGTGCCTAGTAACGTCTCGATGGCCAGCAGCTCTTTTTCGTCGAAGCGCTGTTTTCGGCTGAACTGGAGTTCGCCCAGATAGTTGCCCTGGTGGGATACGCGGTAGCTGCAGCGGTGTACGCCTGATTGGCCTACGCAGAAGGCGTTGGGGTCAGCGTTGTGCTGATACTCCAGTCCATCAATCTGCAGTAGCTCGCGCAGACCTTGGTAGAACTGGCTCAATACGCTATCCACTTCCAGTGTGGTTTGCAGGTTTCGCAGCAGTTTCTGCTGTATTTGCTCAAACTGTGCGCCCTGTTGAACTGCGGCGCGGCGAGCTGTGTTGGTTTTCAAACTACTGCCGAGTTTTATGCGGGCGGTATCGAAGTCGATGGTATTTCCCTGCGTGTGCATAATGGCGAGTCCTGGTGTGAACGCTTATGCAGGAGTTCAAGCAAGCAATGTGCCACTATTTATATTCTATATTTTTCAATGTGTTGTGTTGTCTGATGGAAGGTTTTAAGTATAGGGGCGGCAAGAAATTGCCGCCCCTTTTGCCAGCGCTGCCGCCTGGGGTGGGCGGCTCGTCAGAATTTTGGCTACTGAGCGTCGATAGCCTGGCCATTGGTCTTGCGACTATCAGGGCCTAATAAATAAAGGAAGGCGGGCATGATTGCGCTCGGCTCAGGATTATTCTCTGCCGGCTCGTTGGGATAGGCCTTGGCGCGCATTTTAGTGCGGGTAGCGCCGGGGTTCAGGCTGTTAACTCTGATCTCGCTGGTGCCGTCCTGCTCGTCTGCCAAAGTCTGCATCAGGCCTTCTACGGCGAACTTGCTGACGGCGTAAGGGCCCCAATAGGCACGCCCCTTGCGGCCAACACTGGATGAAAGCAAAACCACTGAGGCATCGGGCGCGGCGCGCAGCAGCGGCATCATGGTCTTGGTGAGCAGGAAGGGCGCATTAACGTTGACTTGCATGACTTTTAGCCAGGCGTCCGCTTTGACTGTATCCATCAAGGTACGCGGGCCTAGCTCGGCGGCGTTATGGACCAGGCCATCAAGCTTGCCAAAGGTATCGAACAACTGGTCGGCGAGATCTTCGTAGTCCTTTTCCAGTGCGGTTTCCAGATTCAGCGGGCAGATGGCTGGCTGTGGGTGGCCTGCGGCCTCGATCTCGTCGTACACAGCTTCTAGCTTGCTCAGCGTGCGACCAACCAATACCACGGTCGCGCCATGTGCTGCGCAGCTCAGTGCACACGCACGACCGATGCCGTCGCCAGCGCCGGTAATCAGAATAACGCGGTCCTTCAGCAGGTCTGCGGGGGCGGTGTAATCAAACATGCAGTGTCTCCTTTACGCGCCGCGCCTCCAGCCAGAAGCGGAGTTCAGTCGCGTTGTTGATGCTGTGGGTTGCTTGCCAGCTGGCGGGATCATCGCCGGCAGGAATATAGCCGTAAAGCGCGGCGACAGTGGCGGTTCCGGCTGCATTGCCAGACTGAATGTCGCGCAAATGGTCGCCGACGAAGACGCAGTCGCCGGGTTCTACACCCAGCTCTGCGCAGGCTTTGAGCACCGGCTCAGCGTGGGGTTTACCGTGCGTAACCTGGTCCGGGCAGATCAGGCTGCCACAGCGCTCTGCCAACCCCATGGCCTCGATCAGTGGGATGCTGAAACGACTCATCTTGTTGGTCACCACACCCCACGGCAGGCCTTCGGCGTCTAGCCAGTCGAGTAGGTCCATGATGCCCGGAAAGGGGCGGGTGTGGACTGCCAGTTGCTGCGTATAGCGACGCAGGAAGTCTTCGCGCAGATCGTCAAAGCCAGCGCCATCTGGACGCATGGCAAAAGCAGCGCAAAGCATGCCAACCGAGCCGTCGGACACCTGACTGCGCACCAGTGCGGGATTAGCCATTGGCTTGCCGTGTTCCTGCAGCATGGCGTCGATAATGGCCATGAAGTCATCAACGGTGTCGAGCAGGGTGCCATCCAGGTCGAACAGAACGCTGGTGAGCATCAGGCGTCAGCTCCACGCTGGCAATGGATCATGTAGTTGACGTCGACATTGGCCTCCAGCTTGTAAATCTTGGTGATGGGATTGAAGGTCAGCCCGGTCATATCAAGCAGGTTCAGCCCGGCTTCACGCGACCAGCCACCCAGCTCGGCAGGGCGGATAAACTTGGCGAACTCATGGGTGCCACGTGGCAGCATGCGCAGTACGTATTCGGCGCCGACGATAGCGAACAGAAACGACTTGGGGTTGCGGTTGATGGTCGAGAAAAAGACGTGTCCGCCGGGTTTCACTAGCTTGGCGCAGGCGCGTATCACTGAGCTGGGGTCGGGCACGTGCTCGAGCATCTCCAGGCAGGTCACAACGTCAAAGCGGCCGGCGTGTTGCTCGGCAAACTCCTCAGCGGTGCTCTGCTCGTAATTGACCTCTACGCCGGACTCCAGTTGGTGCAGGCGCGCGACCGACAAGGGCGCTTCGCCCATATCGATGCCGGTGACCGTAGCGCCACGCTGGGCCATGGCCTCGGCCAGAATGCCGCCGCCGCAACCGACGTCCAGCACTTCCTTGCCTGCCAAAGGCACGCGCTCGTCAATCCAGTTGCTGCGCAGCGGATTGATTTCGTGCAACGGCTTGAACTCGCTGTTGCGATCCCACCAGCGGCTGGCTAGCGCTTCGAACTTGGCTATTTCGGCACGATCAACGTTAAGACTCATGTGTATCCCCTTTGCGAATGCGTGTGGCCAGTTCACTGGCCTGCTGCAGTATCGGACCGATATCCAATGAGCAGAGTTTCCCTGCTCGCAGCTTCTGTTTGCCGGCTACCCATACATCAGACACCTGGGCAGCGTTGCAGGTATAAAGCAGTTGTGAAACGGGCTCGTACGTTGGCTGCTGAGCCAGCCCGGAAAGATCAATCGCTGCCAGGTCGGCGGCCTTGCCTATCTCCAAAGATCCGGTTTCTTCCGCCAGTCCCAATGCCTGGGCACCGGCCAGTGTTGCCATATGCAGCGCGGCGTGGGCATCCAGTGCGGTTGGATCGCCAGCGATCAGCTTGGCCAGAAAGGCAGCGCTGCGCATTTCACCCAGCATATCCAGATCATTGTTGCTGGCAGCGCCATCGGTGCCCAGTGCGACGTTGATCTGCTGATCCAGCAGGCGTTTTACCGGCATGGCGCCACTGGCCAGCTTCATATTGGATTCGGGGCAGTGGATGACCTGCACACCATGCTCGCTGAGCAACCTGAGGTCATCGTCATTGACCTGAGTGACGTGGACTGCCTGCAGACGCGGGCTAAGCAGGCCCAGCTGTTGCAGCCGTTGCAGTGGGCGCATACCGGTAAGGCGCACGGCCTCTTCCACTTCAAAGGCGGTTTCGTGAATATGCATGTGAATCGGCAGGTCCAGCTCGTCAGCCAGGGTGCGGATGCGGGTCAGGGTCTCGTCGCCCACGGTGTAAGGCGCATGCGGGCCAAAGGCAACGCTGATCAGCTCGTTGTGGCGCGTTTCATCATGCAGCTTGAGGCCCTTGGCGATGCCTTCTGCGCTATCGCGTGCACCGGGAATCGGGTTGTCGATAACCGGGAACGCCAACTGCGCGCGGATGCCTGCATCCATCGCGGCGGCTGCGGCAATGTCAGGATAGAAATACATATCGGCAAAGCAGGTGGTGCCGCCCTGCAACATTTCAGCAATCGCCAGCTCAGTGCCCAGACGGACAAAGTCGGGATTGACCCAGCGACCTTCGGCAGGCCATATATGGTCGGTCAGCCAGGACATCAGCGGCAGGTCGTCGGCAAGGCCGCGGAACAGGCTCATAGCCGCATGGCCATGCGTATTGATCAGGCCAGGAATCAGTAGATGATCCGGTAGCTCACGCCGCTCGCGTACGTTTAGCTCATGGGTCTGGTCTGTTGGTAGCAGCGCAATGATGCGCCCCTGGTGCACGGCTATGGCATGCTGCTCCAGCACCAGACCACGTGGTACCACAGGTACTATCCAGCGTGGCAGGATCAGCAGGTCGAGTTCGTCGGGTAGAGTTGTCATGTCGAGTTCGTCTTGTTTCATGCTCGGGAGTATAACCTTAGGCTGTAGGGGCGTGCAGTGGATTAAGCTGAGTATCATGGCCGCGCGGCTGGATTGGCTCGGGTTGGCACTGTCAAAGCAGGATCGAGCGAGAACAGGGTTTATCGGTTTAAGCGGAACAAGGGGAGCTCGCTATGCTGCAGTCCAAAACATTGAGTAGTGAGCAGGTATCGCTGGAATCCATCGAGTGGTTGGGCAATGGCCATCTGCGTTTGCTGGATCAGCGCAGGCTGCCTGATCGAATTGCTTATCGCGACTGTAATAATGTAGCGGAGGTGGCCGAGTCTATCGCCAGCCTGGTAGTGCGCGGTGGTCCGGCGATGGGTATTGCTGCGGCCTATGGCATTGCCATGGCCGCGCAGCGTATTCGCACCAGTGACAATTGGGAAGCAGCGCTGGCGGCGGATTTCGACATGCTCGAAGGCGCACAGTCAACCGCGATCAGTCTGTCCTGGGTGCTGGGTATCATGCGTGAAACCCTGCGTAAGTTGACGTTGCCACAGGATGTGCCGGCGCGTCTGTTGCAGGCAGCCATTTCTGTACATGAAAGCGATCGTGAGGCTAACCGCAGTATGGGACGGCTGGGCATGCAACTGATTGGCCGCCGGCAAAAAAAGCCGCAGAAAATCATGCTGCACTCCAATGACGGGGCCTTGGCTACCGGTGGTTATGGCACCGCTTTTGGTGTGGTGCGTGCGGCGCATGAGGCTGGTCTGGTTGATCAGGTGTATGTCAGTGAAACCCGGCCCTTACTGCAAGGCGCGCGATTGACCGCCTGGGAGCTGGCGCAGGCCGGGATTCCAGCGCAGCTGCATATTGATAGCGCTGCAGCGCACCTGATGAAGAGCCAAAACATTGCCTGGGTGGTGGTTGCCGCAGATCGCATTGCTGCCAATGGTGACGCTATTTGCAAAATAGGCACCTACGCTCTCGCAGTGCTGGCCATGCATCATGGCGTGCGCTTTATGGTCGTAGCGTCCAGCTCTTGCATTGACCTGGCGCTGGAGGTGGGCGACGACCTGGCGCTGGAGGAGCGCTCAAGTCGGGAGTTGCTGCAATTCGGTGAGCGTGATTTTGATACCGGGATAGCGGTCAGTAATCCGGTATTTGACGTGACCCCGGCTGACCTGCTGGATGTGATTGTCACCGAGAAGGGCGCAATCGAACGTCCGGACGAGCAAAAGCTGGCCGCTTTGCTCAGTCATCACCGCTTACATTGAGCCAGCAGCCCCTGAGCGCGCTCAGGGGCCTTTTTAGCCTCTGCTTTATGCTCCCGCCCATGGTCTGTCTGTGGTATCCTGTGCGGCTTTGAACGGGCGGGTTGAGCGGTGTTGCGGCCAAATCGCCGCCGCCTTCGCAGGTGAGCGCTGTCATCCCCCTTGTGCGCTTGAATAATGCTATTGGCATCAATGAGTTGCCGACAATAAAAGGAATGCCGTTTCATGGGTGAACTGGCCAAAGAAATCCTTCCAGTCAGTATTGAAGACGAACTGAAACAGTCCTACCTCGATTACGCCATGAGCGTGATCGTCGGGCGGGCCTTGCCGGACGTACGTGACGGCCTCAAGCCGGTGCACCGTCGGGTGTTGTTCGCCATGAGCGAGCTGAACAACGACTGGAACAAGCCCTACAAAAAATCGGCCCGTGTGGTCGGTGACGTTATCGGTAAATACCATCCGCACGGTGATTCGGCTGTCTATGACACCATCGTTCGTATGGCCCAGCCGTTCTCGTTGCGCTATCTGCTGGTCGATGGTCAGGGTAACTTCGGGTCGGTCGACGGTGATAACGCGGCCGCCATGCGTTACACCGAAATCCGCATGACCAAGTTGGCCCATGAGCTGCTGGCCGATCTGGATAAGGAAACGGTCGACTGGGTGCCCAACTACGACGGCACCGAACAGATTCCTGCGGTATTGCCAACCAAGGTTCCGAACCTGCTGATCAACGGCTCCAGCGGTATTGCCGTAGGTATGGCGACCAATATTCCACCGCATAACCTGACGGAAGTGGTTAACGGTTGCTTGGCCTTGATCGCCAACCCTGATATGACCATCGATGATCTGATGGAGCATATCCCCGGCCCAGACTTCCCTACTGCGGGCATTATCAATGGCCGTGCCGGTATCGTAGAGGCCTACCACACCGGCCGTGGCCGTATATACGTGCGGGCCCGCTGCGAAATTGAAGACATCGACAAGGTGGGTGGTCGTCAGCAGATCATCATTCACGAGCTGCCGTACCAGTTGAACAAGGCACGTCTGATCGAAAAGATCGCCGAGCTGGTCAAAGAGAAGAAGATTGAAGGTATCTCTGAGCTGCGCGACGAGTCTGATAAGGACGGCATGCGCGTGGTTATCGAGCTGCGTCGTGGCGAAGTGGCCGAAGTGGTGCTCAATAATCTGTATCAACAGACACAGATGCAGGGTGTATTCGGTATCAACATCGTTGGCCTGCTGGATGGGCAGCCGCGCATCCTCAATCTGAAAGAGCTGCTGGATGCCTTTGTGCGTCACCGCCGCGAAGTGGTTACCCGTCGCACTGTGTTCGAGTTGCGCAAGGCGCGTGAGCGTGGCCACATCCTCGAAGGCCAGGCGGTTGCACTGTCCAATATCGACCCGGTTATCGAGCTGATCAAGAAGTCGCCTACGCCAGCTGAGGCCAAGGTGGCGTTGATCGCTAAAGCCTGGGAGCCAGGTGCGGTAGTCGAGATGGTTGAGCGCGCCGGTGCTGAATCCTGCCGCCCGGATGGACTGGATGAGCAGTACGGATTGCGCGAAGGCAAGTACTTCCTGTCACCAGAGCAGGCACAAGCGATTCTTGAATTGCGCCTGCATCGCCTGACCGGTCTTGAGCATGAAAAGCTACTGACTGAATATCAGGAAATCCTCAAGCAGATTGGCGAGTTGCTGCGCATTCTCAACAGCCAGGAACGCCTGATGGAAGTGATCGTCGAGGAACTGGAGCTGATTCGCGACAACTACGGTGATGAGCGTCGCACTGAAATCGTTGCGTCTCGTATGGATCTCACCATCGCCGACCTGATCACCGAAGAAGATCGCGTAGTGACCATCTCTCACGGTGGCTACGCCAAGAGTCAGCCGCTGGCTGATTACCAGGCGCAGCGCCGCGGTGGTCGTGGCAAGGCCGCGACAGGTGTCAAGGATGAGGATTACGTCTCCCATCTGCTGGTTGCGCACAGCCATACCACGCTGTTGCTGTTCTCCAGCCGCGGCAAGGTTTACTGGCTGAAGACCTATGAAATCCCGGAGGCATCACGCACCGCGCGGGGTCGCCCGCTGGTCAATCTGCTGCCGTTGGAGGAAGGTGAGTTCATTTCCACCATGATGCCGGTTGATGAGTACACCGAAGGCTGGTTCATCTTCATGGCGACCGCCAAAGGTACCGTCAAGAAGACGCCGCTGGAGCAGTTCAGTCGTCAACGCAGCGTGGGCTTGATTGCGCTGGACCTGGAAGAGGGCGATACGCTGATTTCGGCCGCGCTGACTAATGGCGAGCGCGAAATCATGTTGTTCTCCGACGGTGGCAAGGTCACTCGTTTTAAAGAGACCGACGTGCGCGCCATGGGTCGTACCGCGCGCGGTGTACGCGGCATGCGTCTGGCCGAAGGCCAGAATCTGGTTTCCATGCTGATCGCCGAGGAGGGTTCGCAGATTCTTACGGCCTCGTCGCGCGGCTTTGGCAAGCGCACTGCGGTAGAAGATTTCCCGCAATACAAGCGTGGTGGTCAGGGCGTTATCGCCATGGTCTCCAACGAACGGAACGGGCCGCTGGTCGGCGCAGTACAGGTCGTTGATGGCGAGGAGATCATGTTGATCTCGGATCAGGGCACGCTGGTTCGTACCCGCGTCAGCGAAGTTTCCTGCCTGTCGCGCAACACGCAAGGCGTGATGCTGATTCGTCTGGCAGCAGACGAGAAGCTGGTCGGTCTGGAGCGTGTGCAGGAGCCCTCGGAAGAGGAGCTTGAGGCAATGGTCGAGATGGATGAAGAGGGTAACCCTCTGCCGGTTGAGCCTGTTGCCGCCAGTGAAGACGATGAGCAGCAACCCTTGGATGATCAGGAGTAATCGTGAGTAAGCGTCTGTTCAATTTCTGTGCGGGTCCGGCGGCGTTGCCGGAAGCGGTCTTGCAGCAGGCTCAGGCTGAGCTGCTGGACTGGCAGGGCAAGGGTTTGTCGGTGATGGAGATGAGTCACCGCAGCGACGAGTTCGTCAGTATCGCGCAAAAGGCCGAGCAGGATTTGCGCGACCTGCTGACGATTCCTGACAACTATAAAGTGTTGTTTTTGCAGGGTGGCGCCAGTCAGCAGTTTGCGCAGATTCCCTTGAATCTGATGCCGGAGGGCGGCACTGCCGACTATATTGATACCGGTATCTGGTCACGCAAGGCTATCGACGAAGCCTCGCGGTTTGGTGCGGTCAATGTTGCTGGCAGCGCAAAAGCCTATGACTACTTCGCTATTCCGGGCCAGAACGACTGGCAGTTGTCGCAAGACGCAGCCTATGTGCATTACTGCCCCAACGAGACTATTGGTGGCCTTGAGTTCAACTGGGTGCCCCAGACGGGTGACGTACCGCTGGTAGCGGATATGTCCTCGAACATTCTGTCGCGCCCGATTGACGTCTCGCAGTTCGGCATGATCTACGCTGGCGCACAGAAAAACATTGGGCCCAGCGGCTTGGTAGTGGTGATCGTGCGTGAAGACCTACTCGGTAATGCACGGGCAAGCTGTCCCACCATGCTGGATTACGCGGTAGCGGCGCAGAACGACTCCATGTACAACACGCCGCCGACGTTTGCCTGGTACCTGTCCGGCCTGATATTTAGCTGGTTGAAGGAGCAGGGCGGTCTCGAGGGTATGAAACGCATTAATGACGCCAAACAGCGCAAGCTGTACGCCGCCATCGATGCCAGCGAAATGTACAGCAATCCGATCAATATCGCTGATCGGTCGTGGATGAATATTCCCTTCCGTCTGGCCGATGATCGACTGGATAAGCCTTTTTTGGCTGGCGCTGAAGAGCGCGGCTTGCTGAATCTAAAGGGCCACAGGTCGGTAGGTGGTATGCGCGCGTCCATCTATAACGCGGTGCCTGAAGCCGCAGTAGATGCACTGGTGGCCTATATGGCCGAGTTCGAACAGCAGCACGGTTGATTTCCATGTCAGATGAAGACCAGTTGAAGGCGCTGCGTAAGCGCATCGATACGATTGACGAAAAAATTCTCGACCTGATCAGTGAGCGCGCAGCCTGCGCGCAGACAGTAGCTCAGGTTAAGCAGAAGTCCCTGCCGGCGGATGCCAAACCGGTGTTTTATCGCCCCGAGCGCGAAGCCTGGGTGCTCAAGCATATTATGGAGCTGAATCAGGGGCCGTTAGACAACGAAGAAGTCGCGCGCCTGTTTCGCGAAATCATGTCTGCTTGTCTGGCGTTGGAGGAGCCGTTGCGGGTGGCCTACCTGGGGCCGGAAGGCACCTTTACCCAGGCAGCAGCGCTGAAGCATTTTGGTCACTCGGTGATCAGTGTGCCAATGGCGGCGATTGACGAGATCTTCCGTGAAGTGGCCGCGGGTGCCGTGCAGTTTGGTGTGGTGCCGGTGGAGAACTCTACTGAGGGCGCCATCAATCACACGCTGGACAGCTTTCTTGAGCATGACATGGTCATCTGCGGCGAAGTTGAGCTGCGTATTCACCACCACCTGCTGGTGGGTGAGAACACGCGTGCAGACAAGATTTCCCGCGTGTACTCGCATTCACAGTCGCTCGCACAATGCCGCAAATGGTTGGACGCGCACTATCCAAACGTCGAGCGCGTAGCGGTGGCGAGTAATGCCGAGGCCGCCAAGCGAGTCAAAGGCGAATGGAACTCCGCCGCTATCGCCGGTGATATGGCCGCTGAGCTTTACGGTCTGACCAAGTTGGCCGAGAAGATCGAGGATCGCCCGGACAATTCGACACGATTCCTGATCATCGGCAGTCAGGCAGTGCCGCCAACGGGGGATGACAAGACCTCGGTCATTATCTCCATGCGCAACAAGCCGGGTGCCCTGCATCAACTACTGCAGCCGTTCGACTTGAACGGCATCGATCTGAGTCGGATCGAAACCCGTCCGTCGCGTAGCGGTAAGTGGACCTATGTGTTCTTCATCGACTTTTTCGGCCACCAGCATGATCCGCTGATCCGTGACGTACTGGAAAAGATCAATGATGACTCGGTGGCCCTGAAGGTACTGGGGTCCTACCCAAAAGCGGTACTTTGAAACGTCAGCGACAAGCTGTAAGCCTCAAGCTGCAAGATGCGGCGGCCTGGCTTGCAGCTTGTCGCTTGTAGCTTGAGGCTTGTGTATGACTTGTGACTTTCTCGCTCTGGCGCGCCCGGGCGTACAAAAACTATCCCCTTATGTGCCAGGCAAGCCGGTAGAAGAGCTGGCGCGTGAGTTTGGCCTGCGTGCGCAGGATATCGTCAAGCTGGCGAGTAATGAGAATCCGCTGGGCCCCAGTCCGGCGGTCAAGGCAGCTATTTCAGCAGCCCTGGCAGAGATGACACGCTACCCCGACGGCAATGGCTTCGCCCTCAAGCAAGCGCTGTCCGCCAAGCTGGGCGTTGCGACCTCGAATCTGACGCTGGGCAATGGCTCCAACGATATTCTCGAGCTGGTGACCCGTGCCTTCGTGGGGCCTGAGCATGAAGTTATCTTCAGTGACCACGCCTTTGCGGTGTATCCCATTGTGACTCAGGCTGTCGGCGCCAAAGCGGTAGCGGTCCCTGCGCGTGACTGGGGGCATGATCTGCCTGCCATGGCGGCGGCGATTACCGATGCGACGCGGCTGATTTTTATTGCCAATCCCAACAACCCGACAGGCACCTGGATCGAACGTAATGAGCTTGAAGCCTTTCTGGCGCAAGTCCCGGAGAACGTTCTGGTGGTGCTGGACGAGGCTTATACCGAATACGTTGAGACGGATGACGTTCCTAATGGCGTCGACTACCTGAGTCAGTACGACAACTTGCTGGTCTCGCGTACCTTTTCCAAGGCTTACGGCTTGGCTGCGCTGCGGGTCGGTTATGGCATTTCCAGTCCGCAGGTGGCTGATGCCATGAATCGCGTGCGCCAGCCCTTCAACGTGAACAGTCTGGCTCTCGCTGCAGCGCTGGCGGCGTTGCAGGATGAGGCTTATCTGATCGAAAGCCGTCGCATCAATCGCCTGGGCATGCAGCAGCTGGAAGATGGCTGCGCAGCGCTGGGGCTTGGCTGGATTCCCTCCAGAGGGAATTTCCTCGCGATCGATCTGGGACGAGAAGCTGCGCCGGTCTTTCAGGCCCTGCTGCGTGAGGGGGTCATTGTGCGTCCGGTCGCCAATTACGGTATGCCTAATCATTTGCGCGTCACTGTGGGCTTGCCGGACGAAAATCAACGTTTCCTCGACGTGCTCAAGCAGGCACTGATCAGTGGTTGATGTAACCGACGTGTCATCGGTAACTCCCATAATCGGACGCCTGACGGTGGTCGGTCTGGGTCTGATTGGCGGCTCATTTGCCAAGGGCATGCGCCAGAGCGGCCTATGCACCGAGGTAGTGGGCTGTGATCTGGATCCGGTCGCGCGTCGCCAGGCGGTGCCGCTGGGTGTGGTTGACCGGGTAACGGCTGATTTGTCAGAGGCTGTGGCGGGCGCCGATATGATCATGCTCGCGGTGCCCGTATTGGGTATGCGCGCGGTGCTCGAGCAGCTTGCTGCGATGCCATCGCAAACTGCCGTAATTACCGACGTGGGCAGCACCAAGGGTGCTGTGGTCAAAGCGGTGGAAGAGGTCTTCGGGCGGGTGCCAAGCAACTTCGTGCCGGGGCACCCGATAGCTGGCTCAGAGAAAAGTGGTGTCGAGGCGGCGCGAGCTGATCTGTTCAAGCATCACAAGGTTATTTTAACCCCGCTTGAGGACACCAGTAAGCAGGCATTGGCGCTGGTGCAGCAATGCTGGCAGGCGCTGCAGGCGGATGTAGAGCAGATGAGCATGGCCGATCATGATGAAGTGCTGGCCGCGACCAGCCATCTGCCGCACCTGCTCGCTTTCTCTCTGGTCGATACCCTGGCCGGGCGTAACGAAAATCTGGAGATCTTCCGCTATGCCGCTGGCGGGTTCAGAGACTTTACCCGTATCGCAGCAAGCGATCCGGTGATGTGGCGAGATGTTTTTTTGGCCAACCGGGACGCCGTATTGCGCAGCCTGGATGCCTTTACTCAGGATTTGAGCCGCTTGCGCGATGCGGTCGAAAGCCGGGATGCCAATACCTTGTTGGGCGTATTTACCCGAGCCAAGTCGGCGCGTGAGCATTTCAGTACTATTTTGGCCCGCCGGGCCTACATGGAACCTATGCAAACTAAATCCATTAATTTCGTCGCCAGTCCCGGCGGCAAGGTGCAGGGCCAGATTCGCGTGCCCGGCGATAAATCCATTTCTCACCGCTCCATCATGCTGGGTTCGCTGGCCGAAGGCGTGACTGAGGTTGAAGGCTTTCTGGAAGGCGAAGACAGTTTGGCTACCCTGCAGGCCTTCCGCGACATGGGTGTGGTGATCGAAGGTCCGCATCATGGCCGCGTGACTATTAACGGAGTAGGCCTGCAAGGGCTGCAGGCGCCGCCTGGTTCGCTGTATTTGGGGAACTCCGGCACGTCCATGCGCCTGCTGTCAGGTCTGCTGGCGGGTCAGACCTTTGATACCGTGCTGACTGGTGATGCGTCCCTGTCCAAGCGTCCCATGGGGCGCGTGGCCAAGCCGCTACGGGAGATGGGCGCCAAAATCGAGACCGCTGACGAGGGTCGTCCGCCACTGCGTATATCGGGTACTGGTCGCCTGATGGGTATGGACTACAGCATGCCAATGGCCAGTGCTCAGGTTAAGTCGTGCGTCCTGCTGGCTGGCTTGTATGCCTCCGGCAGTACCTCGGTGACCGAGCCTGCGCCGACGCGCGACCACACTGAGCGTATGCTCAAAGGGTTTGGTTACCCGGTCAAAGTCGATGGGGCAACGGTAACTATCGAGTCTGGTCACAAGCTGCAGGCCTGCAAGATCGATGTGCCCGCAGATATTTCGTCCGCCGCCTTCTTTATGGTTGCGGCGAGTATCTGTGAAGGCGCTGATCTGCTGCTGGAGCACGTCGGTATCAACCCCACGCGTATCGGAGTCATCAATATCCTGCGCGAAATGGGCGGCAACATCGAGATGTCCAACGAGCGCGAAGTTGGCGGTGAGCCGGTTGCTGATATTCGGGTACGCTACGCGCCGCTCAAGGGGATCGAAATTCCCGTTGATCAGGTGCCTTTGGCTATTGACGAGTTTCCGGCACTCTTTATCGCTGCTGCCTGTGCTGAAGGGCGCACTATTCTGCGTGGTGCGGAGGAGTTGCGAGTCAAGGAGTCTGACCGTATCCAGGTTATGGCTGATGGTTTAATTACACTAGGCGTCAAGGCAGAGCCTACGCCGGACGGCATCGTGATCGATGGCAGTCGCATTGGTAGCGGCAGCGTCGAAAGTCACGGTGATCATCGTATCGCCATGTCCTTTGCAGTGGCGGCATTGCGCGCCGAGGGCGAGATACACATTAAGGACTGCGCCAACGTGGCGACATCATTCCCGGACTTCGTTGGTCTGGCGCAAGGCGTCGGCATGCGGGTCCGTCTGGAGGAGAACGCGTGACTGAACAAGCTATTCCGGTGATCACCATCGACGGCCCCGGCGGGTCGGGAAAGGGCACTATCGCCGGCTTGCTCGCCAGTCGACTGGGTTGGAATCTGCTGGACTCGGGCGCTCTGTACCGAGTCTTGGCCTTTGCCGCCGTTAATCATGGCGTATCCCTGACCAATGCAGAGTCGCTGGAAATGCTGGCCGGGCATCTGGACGTGCAGTTTGTCGCAGTTGAAGATGCCCGCGAGCAGCACATCATCCTGGAAGGTGAAGAAGTGACTCGCGCGCTGCGCACTGAAATAGTGGGGGCTGGTGCGTCACAGGTTGCGGCTATACCGGGAGTGCGGGCCGCTTTGCTGCAGCGTCAGCGCGCCTTTCGCGAGGCGCCAGGTCTGGTTGCTGATGGCCGTGATATGGGCACCGTGGTTTTTGCCGACGCCGAATTGAAGATCTATCTGACCGCCGGTGCCGAAGAACGTGCAGGTAGGCGTCATCGGCAGTTGCTCGAAAAGGGCGAAACTGCTAATCTGGCGAGTCTTCTCGATGAGATTGTTGCGCGGGATGATCGGGATATGAATCGCAGCATTGCGCCATTGCGGCCGGCTGATGATGCAATCCAGATTGATTCCACGCAAATGAGCATTGAAGAAGTACTTGAAATGGTTCATCAGGAAGCGCAAAAACGCGACCTTTTGGGCTGATCAGGCTGCTCTATCCGGGCAACCAGCCAAACCGGAAAGAGCATTGATACCATCAACCCACGCAAGCTGGTGGCGTGGCGGGTAAGTCGCTGATCGGCGCGCTCTTGAGCGGCTGGGCGGTAGCTGCCTTTATACTTAATATACAGGATTCCAAATGAGCGAAAGCTTTGCCGAACTTTTTGAAGAAAGCCTAAAAACCCTTGATATGGAGCCGGGCTCCATCATCACCGGTATCGTTGTGGACATCGACTCCGACTGGGTCACCGTTCACGCCGGTTTGAAATCAGAGGGTGTTATCCCACGCGAGCAGTTCCTGAACGACCAGGGTGAACTGACTATCGAAGTGGGTGATGAGGTTCACGTTGCACTGGATGCCGTTGAAGACGGTTTCGGTGAAACCAAGCTCTCCCGCGAGAAGGCCAAGCGTGCCGAGTCGTGGAAAGTCCTCGAAGCTGCTTTCGCTGCAGAAGAAATCGTCAAGGGTGTTATCAACGGCAAGGTCAAAGGTGGCTTTACCGTCGACGTCAACACCATTCGCGCGTTCCTGCCTGGTTCCTTGGTTGATGTGCGTCCGGTTCGTGACACCACTCACCTGGAAAACAAAGAGCTGGAATTCAAGGTCATCAAGCTGGACCAGAAGCGCAACAACGTTGTCGTTTCCCGTCGCGCTGTCCTCGAAGCCGAAAACTCCGCAGAGCGCGAAGCGCTGCTGGAAACGCTGCAGGAAGGTCAGGTGGTCAAGGGTATCGTCAAGAACCTCACAGATTACGGCGCATTCGTCGATCTGGGCGGCGTAGACGGCCTGTTGCACATCACCGATATGGCTTGGAAGCGTATCAAGCATCCGTCTGAAATCGTCAATGTTGGCGACGAGATCGATGTCAAGGTGCTGAAGTTTGACCGTGAGCGCAATCGCGTTTCTCTGGGTCTGAAGCAGCTGGGCGAAGATCCATGGGTCGCTATCACTGGTCGCTACCCAGAAGGCACTCGCGTTACTGCCAAGGTCACCAACCTGACCGATTACGGCTGTTTCGCAGAGCTGGAAGAAGGTGTAGAAGGCCTGGTTCACGTATCCGAAATGGATTGGACCAACAAGAACATCCATCCTTCTAAAGTTGTCAACGTTGGCGACGAAGTAGAAGTTATGGTTCTGGATATCGACGAAGATCGTCGTCGTATTTCTCTGGGCATCAAGCAGTGCAAGATGAACCCATGGGAAGAGTTCTCCAGCAAGTTCAACAAGGGCGACAAGATCTCCGGTTCCATCAAGTCCATCACTGACTTCGGTATCTTTATCGGTCTGGACGGTGGCATCGACGGTCTGGTTCACCTGTCCGACATCTCTTGGAACGAAGCCGGTGAAGAGGCAGTACGCCGCTTCAAGAAAGGCGACGAGATCGAGACTGTTATCCTGTCTGTTGATCCAGAGCGTGAGCGCATCTCCCTGGGCGTCAAGCAGCTGGAAGACGATCCGTTCTCCAACTTCGTTTCCCTGAACGAGAAAGGCACCATCATCACTGGTACCGTCAAGGAAGTTGATGCCAAGGGCGCTGTAATCACCCTGGCTGACGATATCGAAGGCACTCTGAAAGCCTCCGAAATCAGCCGTGACCGTGTTGAAGATGCACGCAACGTTCTGAACGAAGGCGACGCTGTTGAAGCCAAGATCATCAGCATCGATCGTAAGAGCCGCGTCATCAGCCTGTCTATCAAGGCGAAAGATGTTGAAGACGAGAAAGAAGCCATCCAGGACCTGCGTAAGCAGGAAATGCTGGCAGCTGGTCCGACCACCATTGGTGATCTGATCAAGCAGCAGATGGAAGGCAAGGGCGGCAACTAAGCCTCTCGCTTTTCCTGCATAGAAAAAGGGCGACTTCGGTCGCCCTTTTTTGTGTCCGCGCTCTAAGCGCCAAGCCGCAAGCCGCAAGCCGCAAGCCGCAAGCCGCAAGCCGCAAGCTGCAAGCTGCAAGCTGCAAGCTGGAACCTAGAAGCTAGAAGCTTAACCCCCA
>TARA_R110002049_G_scaffold185580_3_pt1 | contig 145109 bp, 96 predicted proteins | sample TARA_R110002049 | Tara Oceans TARA_R110002049 (sample SAMEA4396941) | marine metagenome | biome: Polar Biome; feature: [SRF] surface water layer (ENVO:00010504); material: water (ENVO:00002006), including particulate matter (ENVO:01000060) such as... | depth 5 m | reverse complement strand
GTTGATGCCATCGCCGTCACCAACGCCACGGAACTGAATTCCCGATTGTGCGCCCGTGCCTGCAAGCTCGTCACGGTTGCCCACCAAAGTCAGGTTGCTCAGGCTCGCGTTGTTGTTAAAGCCATAGAGCTGAATGTCGGCGCTGCCGCCTCCGCCCGTGATGCCGTTATTGCTGAAGGACAGGTCCGACAAGTTGACCTGATTTACCAACGCTGACGTCGCGGTGCTGCCGCTAACGTAGATTCCGTTCTGGCGGAAGTTGGAGATGTCTGCATTGGATACCGAAACCAGAGCAACATCGGCACCGCTTTCTACTCGCACGCCGTAGCTGGCCGTAGAAACGCCATCAAGGTTGATGTGGTCGAGCGTGACCTGATCATCGGCGTCACCGAAAGTGCCTGTTGACAAAACTGTGAATGCGGTGCCGGTGGACGGCGATACAGACGTTCCGCCGGAGCCATCCCCGGAAATATCGATGTCTTTATCGATCGTAACATTCTCGTCGTAGGTGCCCGTCTCAACGTTGATCAGATCCCCTGCATCGGCTGCATCAACCGCATTCTGAATCGACTCGTCGGAATTACCTGTACCCGGCGTCGTCACGAACAACTCGCCAGCGACCGTACGGATCAGTCCCGAACTCGAATCGTCGACCGCATGAAACATTTTGTCTTCGATGCGGAAGTCGCCCGTTTCATCAAACGTCGCGGTTGTCGAAGTCAGATCAATCGCCAGTGACGACTGATTGTCGATGAAATAGTCGTCACCGCCGAAAGTATTGCCTGGGCCAATCGTGATCGCACTCGCGGAAGTGAGCAACTGAACGTCGATCAGGTTGTCATTAGCATTGTCAAACATGTTGTCGGCGATCGATGCCGAACCAGCGATTCGGACGCCAATGTCCAAGTTTCGCAGTGTTGCACCGCTCACGCTGGCCGATGCGTCCGACGCAATATCGACACCGATACCCGAATTGCCGGTGACACTGCCGCCAGAAATGTCCGCCGATGCGTCGATGCCGCCAACGTCAAATGCGGTGTCAGTATTGGTGACAATGTTGCCGCTCAACTGTACCGGCAAAGTTCCAGTGTAATCCTGTGGAGTGCCAAAATAGACGTCCAGCCAATCGAATCCGACGTCGGCTTGGTCAACCGTATTGTCTGAGTAGCTGACCGTGCTGGTTGCTCCGGAGTGTGAGGTGACTCGAAACCCAATTTGGCTATTCGTGTTTCCCGCATGGCCGATGAAGGTGTTGTTTGCGACCATGATGTCACTTTCGTGAGTATGGCCGTTTTCCCAAACACCATAGATCCGCTCATCGCCACCATTAAGAACGACAAAATCATTGTTCGTGATTTTCAAGTTGTCGTAATTGACACCGCCGTGTGTGGTCGATTGGATGCCGAAACTCGTGCCGTTTCCGTTCCCAACAAACTCGAAAAGGTTGTTGTTGATCGTGATGTTCGTACCGCGACTGTAGTAGACGCCGATATTCTGATTCCCGTCTGACAACGAATCAGCCGCGACGCGGATCGTCATGTTCTGCACAGTCAGATTGCTGTAATCATCTCCGCTGAAGTAGAACCCAATCGCATTGTCAAAATCGAGGATTGAGAAATTCTCAAACGTCCATCCCGTGTTGGTGCCGTTGTCAAAAGCGACGAACACGCCTTCCAGATTCGCGGTTGCAACATCGCCCGGTCCCTGAATCGAGATGCCGTCCGTCAATTCCGCTGTCACTGTGACGTTGTTTTGATTGTCACCCAGCAACACGCCCCAGTCGTCATCCGTGCTGGCAACGCCATCGTTACCGAGTTCCCATGACGCCAACGCAAAGGGTTCATTCCAGTTGAAGACGTTGTCTGGGTCATTGGCCACCAGTACGATCGTATCGCCGTCATTGGCGGCTTCGACCGCACGCATGATTCGTAAGTAATCGTTGTCAGTGGCTGTAGCGGTCACCACTGGCATGACCGCGATTGTGGTTCCCAGACGAACCAAGCCCACGGCGCTATCATCGAGTTCGTCTCGAATCTGCTCGCCCGCTTGGGCACGTTGGGTCGGTGTCATCGCGCTAACGGCAATACCACCAAGTGACAATCCCGTGCCGTCGATTTCACTGTCATCGTAAGCACCATTGGTAAGGGCAACGTAGTCGCCGCTTTGACCACCAATCGAAATGCTGCCCAACGAGTCTCCCGTCAGGGTAGCTGTCGAACCGTCCAGCAAGGCACCCGTTGTGCCTCCGCTGATTGTGTTTCCGACTCCGATTGATAGTTCACCGTTGTCGCCAATGCCCACGCCAACAATATTGCCAGTCAGGGTGTTGCCCGAGATCGCAGCGATCCCGTTCGCGACGGAGATTCCGGTGTCGTTTCCGGTCAGTACCAGATGATTGGTAACCGATACCGTCCCACCGTCGATAACGATTCCGGTGCTATCGCTTGATCCACCGGTAATCGAATTGGCGACGACGGTTGCATCACTGTTAAAGGTGTACACGCCCACGTCATTTCCGCTGAGCGTATTATTTGCAACGGCGACCGTTTCGATTCCATTGTTGTACAGCAAGATGCCTGTCGAGTCGGTGCCGGTCGTCGTGTATTCGTGGCCCATGATCGTGTTGTCAGCCACGGTGCCCTGAACGCCACCCAGCAGCACGATGCCGTTTTGTGCGATTTCTCCGGTCGGGCCTGTGCCGGTGATTGTGTTGCCGGTGATTGTTGCCGACAGCGTTCCGCCCGACTCGCGGATATCAATCCCATTCTTTTGGTAGTCTTTGATCGTGCTGTTGGTCACGCTAACTACATGCGTTCCCGAATCATTGCCCACAAAGATTGCGCGTCCGCGTTGGGATCCGTTCAAAGGCATATCTCGCACGCCTTGAACGGTCACGTCGTTGATCGATGCGTGGGCGTTGTAGACACCTATGCCGACAAAGTCGCTTCCCACGGTGCCGCCGTTGCCCGCACCGGCAACGGTGAGGCCACTGACCGAGACATTTGCGTCATCCACGATGGACAAAATCGCATGTTTGGTGCCCGAATGGACAAAACTGCTATCCAGGGTGGTCGGTGATTGGATCACCGTCGTCATGCCTGCACCAACAACAGTCAAATTCTTGTTGATCCAAACTTGCTCGATGTAAGTTCCGGCTTCGATATTAACCGTATCCCAAGCCGCTGCGGCATCGACAGCCAACTGGATTGTTTCATCGCTTTGCCCGGGGACGCTATTGCCAGTCACATAGACTTGACCGGCTGAAACGCGAATCAACCCAGAAGTGGCATTGTCCGGGCCGTGATACATCTTGTCTTCGATGCGGAAATTATTCGTCTCATCAAACGTCGAGGTCGTACCGACCAAGTCAATGTCTTGCGAAGACAGGTTCTCGATGAAGTAACGATCACCGCCAAATGCATTGAGCGCACCGATCGTGACGACGCCTGCATTGTCCGCGATCCGGATATCCGTCGTATTGTCGTTCGTTAGATCTTCGAAATCATTTCCGGTCAGGGTTGCCTTGGCGTCGATGCCGCCGATGTCGACGGCGATGCCTGAACTGCTAACGGTGTTGTTGGTGAGCAAAACGGCGTGGCTGCCGGAGTAGTCCTGTACCACACTTCCGCTGCCATACACATCCAACCACTTAAAGGCTGTGTCAGCGTTGCCGACGGTGTTGCCGGAGTACTGCACCGTCGTACTGGCGCTTGAATGCGACGTGACGCGGAAGGCGGTTTGCACATCGGTGTTGCCAGTATTGCCCATAAACGTATTGCCGCTGACCGTGATGTCACTTTCATGGGCATGGCCGTTTTCCCAGATGCCGTAAATTTTTTCGCCACCCGCATTCTGGACGCTGATCGTATTGTTGGTGATTTGTAGGCCGTCGTAACGGTCTCCACCGTGGGTCGTCGACTGAATGGCAAGGCTGGTGCCGGACCCGGATCCGTCCAGGGTGATCCGGTTGTTCGTGATCGTGATGCCATCGCCACCGCTGTAATACAAACCAATGTTTTGGAAGGCGTCACTGCCAGAGGGATCGTCGGCCGCTACACGCACATCCAAGTTTTGGATTTTTAGCCCGCTGTAATGTGTTCCTGTCGAGGAATACATGCCGATCGCTACATCGAAGTCGAGGATATCAAAATTCTCAAACGTCCAGCCCGTGTTTTCTCCCGAACTGGCAAACACGCCTTCGAGGTCCGCCGTTGCAATATCGCCCGGCCCCTGGATGGTGATGTCTTGGCTGTCGTCGGCGGTAACCTTGACGTTGCTCAGGCCCGCAGGCAGATATGCGGCCCAGTCGTCGCCTCCACCTGCAACGCCGTCGTTACCAAGTTCCCACGATGCGAGTGCGTTGGTTTCATCCCAATCGAAAAAATTGTCCGCACCATTGGCGACCAACATGATCGTATCGCCGTCATTGGCGGCTTCGACCGCACGCATGATTCGTAAGTAATCGTTGTCAGTGGCTGTAGCCGTCCCAACCGGCATGACAGCGATCGTGGTTCCCAGACGTATCAGCCCCAAGTTGCCGTCATCGAGTTCATCTAGGATCTTCTCGCCCGCTTGGGCACGTTGGGTCGGTGTCATCGCGCTCACGGCAATACCACCAAGTGACAATCCCGTGCCGTCGAGATCCCCATCGTCGAAGGCGTTGTTGGTCAGCGCGATATGATTGCCGCTTTGTCCTGAGATCGTCAGATCGTTCAGATCCAATCCCGTGAGGGCTACGTTGGTGCCATCGAATAACAGGCCGGTTGTGCCGCCGGTGATTGTATTTCCAATACCAACGGTCAATGTTCCGTCCGCACTAACTGACGTCCCTGTGTCGTTTCCAGTGAGCGTCGCGGCAGTCAGTACGGCTGTGCCGCCTGATACCGCCACGCCGGACTCCGTCGTGCCTTCCACTTGATCGCTGACGGTGGCAACGCCGCCGGTAACCGCAATGCCGGTTGTCAGACCTGCGGTGTATATGTTGTCCGTGACAACGCCGATTTGAACACCAGCGGTTGCGAACGTACTGCCCGGAAGATTGTCTGCCACGGTGATCGCCGTGCCGATCGCTCCTGATGTTGCGGATGGCTTCAATGAGTTTCCATCAATTGAGGCTTCAATCGGCAACGTCGTACTGTCACCGCTGCTCGGAGCATCGGAATCGATCGCAATGTGCACGTAATCGTTACCGCTGAGGACGTCGCGGACGGAATAGGCTGGCAGTGGCGATGACGTATTGAAGTCGACTACCGTGGTTGGCGTGAAGGTGTTGCCAGAGATCGAAACAGCAGCTGCATTGCCCACCGAGACGCCGATGACGTGGCCGGTGAAGGTGTTCCCCGTAAGCGAGATCGGTACGGAGTTTGGGTTCTGGTTAATTACCGCAGCTTGCTGGGTATTGAACGGATCACCCATGGTGGGCGTGAAGGCGTTGTTGCTGACTTGGATCCCGGTCGCGGAACCGTTGGGACCGCTGATGTTGAGACCTCCTCCGCCGCCGCGATGCTGTCCGACGAAGTTGTTCCCATCGATGACGCTCGTGCCATCGCCACCGGCACCTGCCGATGCGAATTGGAACAATAAATCATTTGCCGCGCCCGAAAGCGTGTTGCCGGTGACATTCGCTTCGACCTGAGCTAGCCAAATCGCACGCTGGAAGAAACTCGCGCCGCTGTCAATGTCGACGGTGTTATTGGTAATTGAAACGGTTGGTACTGTCCCGGCACTACCATCGTAGAGAACGATCCCGGCGGCACGCACCGAAAGGCTTGGAGAGTCACTCCAGTTCGCAGGACTGTCGCCGACAGAAGTGATAATGTTCCCGTCAATTACCAAGTTATCAAAGTCAACCGACGAATCACCGTTGGGAATTGCGCTGATACCCACGGGGGCGACCGGGGAGCCGCTTCCATCATCATTTTGATTGACTTGAAGCGCAAAGCCGCTGATCGTGACATTAGGAGCGGAGACAGAAATCACGGATTGCTGAGAACCCGTCGTTGGAGCGATCATGGCTCCCTGCGACGTCAATGACTGAAATGTGATCGAACGGTTGATCGTCACGGCTTCATCGTAAACGCCGTCAAGAACATGAACCGTGCCCCCGTCGGCCACGGCATCAATCGCATCTTGCAACGTAGCAAACGCGTCGTAGCCAAACGTTTTGCCTGATACCGCTTCATCGTCGACACCATCACTTTGCACCGTATCGCCCGGTTCGACCGTTCCTGGTGAACCGCCGGAGTCATTGGAAAATTCTTGCCATGTATCGTTGACCCACACCTCGGTCGGACGCGCAATCGTCAGCTCAACGTCATTGCCATCACCACCGACATAGCTAACCGTCATCGGGACGCCGGCCACCATGATCATGTTGCCTTCGTCGAGGCCGTCAAAGGTGTTGCTGACAGGATCGGTGCCGTCATTGTCGATGATTGTGAAAGACACGCCAGGCGTCGGCGAGAATCCTCGGTTGACTTCTAATTCGGCATCCCCCAAGTCGACGATTCCGTTGACAACCAAGTTGTCGTATTGAGTCGCCGGATCCGTGCCGTCCAGCTCGATTGGCAATGTGTCATCGCCATCGAGTGTTAGGTCACCATTGATCGTCACTTGACCGGGGCTCGATCCCGGGGCAAGCGTGATTCGCTTGCTGGTCGCATCCAGGTTGTCGGTATAGGTTCCCGAGTGGATGTGGAGTGTCCCGCCGTTCGGTCCGGTGGCATCAAGCAAACCGACAGCCTCGGTCAGTCGACCCGCCGCACCATCCTGGGCCAATTCTGCGATCACGTGCAACGTGCTGAAGTCGCCTTGGAATCCGAAGGTGGCGGGATCCGTATCGACGCCTGAATCCAAATAAGACGTGATGTCAAAATTCTCAACGCCGGGCCCTAGAACATCAGGTTGTCCACCAGGCGCCACGGCGGTGCCTCCAAACGCGACTGGAATCTGGGAAGCATATCCCGGTTCGGTACTGTTGGCCGTGGAGATCACCGGATTGTTGGTGCCAAACCAGTTGCCGCTAAAATCTTTTAAGTTCGTGCCAGGAGTCGGAAGACTACCGCCGGATTGACGTTCGACGATCTGTCCGTACCAGTTTCCGCTGATGTCATTGTTGAAAAAACTGCTGTTGATGGCCGTCTGAACGGGTGAGTTTGTTCCGCTGCTTGCATCAAGAAACAAGATGCCCACCGTCCAATTGTTGGTGATCTTGTTCTGCTGCACTGATAAACCGTCGGTCTGATTACGGAACAGCAGACCCGTGCGGTTATCGTCAATCACATTGTTCGCGATCACGTGGTCGGATGAATTGTTGACATCAATACCTGTGCGGTTTCCGGTGATCGTGTTGCCATGGATCATGGTGCCGGCGATGCTCTGGCCTTGAATCGCGATGCCAGCGGAATTCAACGTCGGGTCATTCCAGTCGGTCGTGTTGTTTCCTTCACGAGTGATGGTGAATCCTTCGATCTCGACATTGCTGGCACTCACACGGATCGTGGCGGAATTGCCGCCCATTACACCGGAAATCGTTGTGCCGCCTGGTTCAGGGCCGGCGCCCAAGAGATGCACGGGTTGGATGACATTCACGTCTTCAACGAACGCATCACCGACAACGTTAACTGTGTCGCCTGCATCGGCTGCGTCGACTCCACGTTGGATGGATCCGCTATCGGTGGTGACAAATTGATGCCCGTCGCTGAACGTCACCACGCCTAGTCCGCTGACGTCCAGTGCATGGTGGATCTTGTCCTCGAGGGCAAACAAATCTGGTAAGTCTGCCACGGGATCCAAACTGCCCGCGCGATTGGGCATCGCTGCGCCGAGGTCGAACAGGTTGTCTTGGACGTCCAAATTGGCAGCAAACGGAGCTGTCGTCGTCGTGCCGTACTGGTGGTAGTACGGTCGTGAACTGTCGGTTGAGTCGGCTTGGATTTCAGCATCCAGGTAGATGAATTGATCAAGGTCGCCTTCGAACGTATTGGCAAGCAGGCCGGCGCCACCAATCGTGATCGTACCGAATGTTGCGCCCGCAGCGTTGTGGTTCAGAAATTCGATTCCGCGTCCGCCCGCAACGTTACTTTCACCGAACGTGTTTCCTTGAATCGTCGCATTCATTTCCACCGGATTGGGAGCGCCGCCAGTCGCGACCTTATTGCTAACTTGGACATGCACAAAATCGCTGTCACCAGCCAACGCATCGAACGTGTTGTTGGTGATGGTTGTCGCGTTTGAGTTGCCGACCAGGATTCCGACTTCGCTGACCGTAAAGACATTGTTGTCAATGACAACTGGAACACCCGAAGTGTTGTTCTTGATCATCAGGCTGCGGACGTGTGCGCTGCCGGAAGGGACCGTTTCGATAAGGGGGTTGAAAGTGTTGCCGGTGATTTCGACGTTTCCGTGAGGATTTGGCTCGGTGATATCCAGTTGCGCACCCTTGGTGTCTCTGCCGCCAACGCCATTAAAAAAGTTGTTGCTGACAGTCAGTGTTCCGTGACCGACAAACTGAGCAGCCAGGTCGTGCGAGTCTCCAGAGATCACGTTTCCATCGACGAGACCATTGGCGGCGCGCAAGAAGATCGCGCGATCGAAAATCGCCGTAACATCGCCAGTTGTGATTTGAGGAAAAACGTTGTTATTCGTGATCGTGACGGTGGGAGCCGAAGTTCCGTCGTTGGTATTGCGAATCGCAATGGCGGTGCTGTCCGTACCGAATCCGACGAAGCTAGTTGCACCGTTTGCGGTTGCGATTCCTTCGATTCGGAAATCGTTGTTGTCGATCGTCAGGTCGTCATAGGCGTCGCCCACCGTCTGCATGTAGATGCCCGCGGTGGCATTTGATTGATTGACCAAAAAGTCCAAATCACGAATTTCCACCCCGCTTGCCGCGACCGTAACGACTGCTTGATTCGTCCCGCTATTGGGTGATAACAGGGCGCCTTGCGCGGTCACCGATTGCAAAGTCATCGAGTGATCAATGGTCACCGTTTCGTGATAAGTTCCGTCGTGAACCTTGACCAAGGTCGGCTCAGCGGCGTGGTCGATCGCTTCTTGGATGCGTGGCCCACCGCCGGATTGGGCGCCGAGTGCGGTGACGTTAAGTGTGCTGTAGTCGCCAACGAAGCCCGTTGCGCCAGAGTCGGAATCAGCATCGCTGTTGAGAAACGGGCTGAAGTCGACGTTACCGGTTGTCTTTCCAAGGACCATCACCGCGACATTTGTTCCCCACCAATTGCTCGACGCGTTGACAATCGATGCTGATGCATTCTGGACCGATTTGTTTGTATTTGCAGATAAATCGGTGCCGGTGATGGTTACCGTGCTTGTCGCGCTTCCGTCGACCAATACACCGACGAAATTATCGACAATTCGAGATTGATCAATCGAGACGGGGCCGCTGGTGTCGATAAAGACGCCGATATTGCCGCTGCCGATTACTTCACTGTTTTGCAGCAGCAGGCTACTTGAGTCTTCAATCGTGATTCCAAACACCGAAGCGCTTTGAAACGTTAGCCCGGTGACGGTGACGCTAGATCCACCAGAAATTGACAAGTTGGAAGTGCCGTTTTCAATGATCGTTCCACTTGGCGATTCGGCAGCCAGCGTCAACGTTCTATTTTCAATTTCAAGTGACTCCGGATACGTGCCCATGCCAATGGAGATCGTATCTCCATCAAAGGCTGCGTCGATCGCTGCTTGGATTGATCCGCCTGCGGTGACGGTGTGGGTGTTGCCGGCGATCACTCCGGGTTCGGCACCGTCGCCATAGGTAAAGATCCCAGGCCCCGTGAACGTGTTTCCGCTGATGGTCGAAGAGGCGTCCCAGGCGTGACCGGAAGGTCCATAAATCCCCATTCCCTCCAGGCCGTTATTGAGGAAGATGTTTCCTGTGACATCCAGGTTGGACTTGCCCATGGCCGTCGCGTCGGCCGACATGCCGACGAGGTTTTCTTCAAACAAATTGCCGCTTACCGTCGTGTCTTCGACACCTTGCACATAGACACCGGTATGCCAGCCTTGCATCGCATTGTCGGTGACCGTTAGGTCGGAAACGGAGTTGATTTCATTGACGACGCCGCGGTAGGTGTCTGCATCGACGGCGCCGGTGCGGTACAGCACAGAGTTCGTCAAGGTGACGTTGTCACCGCGAACGTAGACACCGGCGTTCTGGGACAGAATGGTTCCTCCGTCCAAAACGCGTAGTCCATCCAGGGTCACGTTGTGGGCTTGAACATCGATGACGCCAACGATGGTCGTTTCACCGGTTCCATCGACCAGGCTGCGCGATGCGTGGTTTCCTGGTGTGCCCGCAAAGGCGCCCAACAGTGTGATTTCCTTGTCAATAGTCAGATTGCCAGAGAAGACTCCCGGTGCGATGTGGACCGTGTCTCCGTTTCCCGCGGCATCGATGGCTTCTTGGATGCTGTCGTAGGCGGTGCCGGCGACCGACGCAGGTGCGATTGGTTCAAACGTCAGGCCCGCGACGTCGTCGCCTCCTGTCCCAACCGCTCCATCCGCGCCAGCCCAAGTGACGGTGTCGCCCGAATTCAGCGTTGCTGCCCCTTGATCGGTTGTGACCACAAAATCACTTGCATTGTCGACGTATAGAAGATCGCCGGCCAGTAATTGTCGCTGTTCCAACGCTTCGACACTGATGCGACTTTGTCCGGTACTCGCAAACCTCGGACGGCGGACTGCTCGATCCTTGCGTTTTAGATTGAACATGAACGGGATCATCATCACCGGGCCGGCGGTACTGGTCTTGCGGCGGACCGTGAACGGTGGATCCGTGATGAGACGCCAGATGGCGATAAAGCCAAGCCCGATTCTGGTAAGCCAAGATGCTCGGAACGATTCTTGATATCGTTGCAAACGTTGTTGTTGCCGATAGACCCATGTCCGTCGCGCCGCCGTGGCGCGCGCGATCCAACGCTGCTCACGCCTGCGGATACTTTCGGTTCGCTGTGCAAGACGTTGTGTACGTCGTGACTCGTTTCGATAGTTGTTGCATCGGGTTGGCATATTTAACTTCGCCTCTATGTTCTCGAGCGTTGCCCGGCCTGCTAGGCCGTCGACGACTCAAGGGATTGAGATGTCAAGGGTTATCGGTTCAAAGAAGATGAGTGCTTGCGCCGGTTTGCACCGGCGCTCGGTGCGGCGCGGATGCGCAGAATTTGGCTCGATTGCAGCCGGCATCGCGGACGTCGCAGAGGGACGTCCTGTTGGTGGGGCGCAGCCGCTGCTCGCCGTGTTTGGGCGCGGGGACCATCGAACCCGGCAACCGCGCGCCCGCACAGAGTCCTCCGCGGATCGACGCGTCGATCAAAGGCCGATACAACGCCGGTGCACTTGGCGATGTGGCTGTCGGAAACACAGCAGATCAATGACATTTGCGATCGATAAGACAATCGCATACGTTTTCGATCCGATTGATTCGATAAAGCGAGTTTCATTCATCTACCGTTGCGGTCGTCCGGCACCGCGGTGAGCTCGGGCAAGGTTGCCGCGATCATCGCGAATTCGGAACGTTCCAATTTCAATGCGATGTCCCAAACCTCCGCTTCCGCGGGATCGGGTGGCACGCAGCCGAAATCGTGGTGGAACTGGTCCGCAAAGTTGCCTGGGGGAGGGGCTCTTTCAGCGACTGCGAATGACCTCTTTGGGGTACATTCAACCATGGACGATAATGCGGGGGGGTGCAATTTGCAACTGTTGAAATAGGTATTACCGACATAACTTGGGTAATATCAACCAAGAGGCAGCAAGGGACTGCCTTTGATTTGCATATCAAAACGAAACGCCGGGGGTCGCAAAATGAGAGAGGCGGGCATGCTTTGCCGCGAATGGCAGCCTCGATTTGATCGGCTCGCTAGTTTCGGCATTCCGGCGAAACGCGTTCATCCGGTCTATTCGGATTTCGGCGAGGTTCCGATGTTGTGTGCTTTAAAGCACGATCGAAAGCGTGGTGAAGTCGCAATATGAGACTGATGCAGCGGTCTCGCGCTCGTTCTCAATTCCCCAGTGCAGTGCGATTTTTTAGGACGTCTGGCGCTCGATTCGTCACGTGAGGGCAGCAAAATGAGCGTACCCCCTATAGGGGGGGCGAAATTCTTGCCGGATTCTGCGTATTGCGCGGCCACCTCGGGGTACGCGGTGTGACAGCTTCTCATCCGGACCGAAGCGAGTGGGGTGAGTGGATCTTCGTCAATGCGAGGGTGTTTGACGACGCAGAGCGAGAGCGGGCACTCGATGAATTTGCGACGACCACGCGCTCCGGGCGGCATGAATGCACGCGACCCGACTTTTGTGCCCGGCAATTTTGAGATGCGTCAGATCGTTCGCGATGATGGACGCCTCATGAGGACGCCTGCGATTGGACAGTGGTTCTTGCTTAGCGACCGAAGAGTTTATCGAGGCCTCGGCCGATTTGTTCGCCGAGGTAGTCTTCGCTCCGTTCGATCTGTTTCTTTAAAAACGTATCGCCGGCTGACTGAATCGTTTGCGTGGCTAATTGAGCAACGACTTGTCTGACGCCCGAGGAGTCGAGTCGGGGGCGCGAAAGTGTTCCGGTTATTGGCAACGACACGCCCTGGCCGGCGAGCCCTTGCAGGTCGGCGCCGAGCCAGCGCCGGTCCAGCGGGATCTGTGCGACCAAGTCAAGTTGGCCGTCCAAACCGACTTGCCCGCCAGTGATTAATTGAGCACGATCGATTTCAAAGTAAATGCGTTTGTGACTGACGACGCCGCGGTCGAGTAAGAACTCAACGGATTGCGGAGGCATCGTGATTAGTTTGGTCGGATCCGTGGCGTCGCTCGGATTCGCTTGGCCGGGGATCGCGCGCGCAAGCGATTTCAACTGATCCACGCCGCTGATGATCTGTTGAGTTAGCGGACCCGCGGTCATCTGCACGCCTTCGATATTCAGTCGCCCACTGACGCGGCTGGCCATCGTTTCATGGGCGAGACTTTGGGGGTCGTCGATCACGATCATGGCTTCGTCAATTTCCGCGCTGACGGTCCCGTCAATGCGTGCGGTGTCGGCCGCCAGCGGCGCGAGATATTTCAACCACCGATCGGTCATTTCAGGGGTCAGTCGTACCGATTCCGCGACGACGCCAGGTTCCAGTCGGATCCAAAGCGGTCCGGGTCGATAGAAAACGTCACCAGCCAAACGCAGTTGACCCTGTCCAACAGGGATCACGCTAGGCGAGATCGAAACGCTGGTTTCGGTCCACCGAAACGGGACGGTCGCTTCGCCGAAATAGACTCCGGCGAATGCACCTGTTTCCCATCCCAGTTGGCCATCAACGATGAACGCGAAATTACCGGATTCGTCGCTTGAGAGCTGGATATCGAGAGGTGTTTCCTGGATCCCTTCGGCGTGGATCTTTGTTCCGGTCAACTCGCTGAGTCGGGCCGCGACTTGGTCCATTTTCAGCCGTGCCGGTCCACTTAGTTTGGCCGCACGGAAAGTCGGCTTGATGGTGGCATCGCCAGCCAGGGTCGTCGCGAACCAGTCGCCGGCGATTTGCATCGCTTTGGTGCTGAGCTGACCCGATGACAGATCATATTGGAATGTCGTGTCAACTTTAAGGTTCGGTTCTGACCAAACAATGCGAGCTTGACTTGGGATTGGGTTGCCGGACAATCGCATCGAAGCAGGCGTGGTATTGCCCAACGTATTATCAGTACGCGGGCCGGCGGCTTGACCGAATCGTCCCGTTTGTGCCGATACAGTTTGTCGGGGCATTGGGCCGACCGTTTGTGCTTCCGCGCTCGCTTGCGGCGGCTGGACAACGGCGACATCGGCGCCGGTGGTGTGAGTCTCAATCTCGATTTGTTGCTCTTGCTGTTGGATGCGAACCGTCCCGTCAAAGTCACCCATGACGATCCAATCATCCGTTTCAATTGAATCAGATGATCGATAGGCGATCTGTTGAAACGCGGTGGCCGGTCGGCTGGCAACACGCCGTCGCACACTGCCCTGGATGCGTTGAAGCTTGGTGCGCCATGCAATTTCAAGATCGGTTTCTTCGGCGTTAATGCGACCGCGGATTCCGGCCGAAAGCGCATCGCCGACCAGTGTGAAAGACTTTGCATCGACGTCGCCCGATGGCCATGCCCAAGATCCGTCGAAGTGCAATTTGACGTTAGGCTGGGTGAACGATCGCGCTGCGTAAGCGACACGCGGTTGTTCCAATTCGACGGCCGCATTGGTTATCCGTCCCGCAATGGTGGAAACGTCACCGCGAACGTTGGCGGTAAAGTCACCGTCGGCATCATGCAATTGCTCGGGCAACCAAGGGCCCGCGGTCGCGATAAGCGATTCCAGGCGTCCCTTGCTTTGAACGCGAAACGGAATCGCCGATTCGGCCGAGGGATGATGGACCGCTTGGGTCAGTTCGGCTTGCACGTCCAGACCGCTGCTGACCAATTTGACGGTGGCTTCGGTCAGCTCATCAAGACTCTCGTTTCCCCATCGTCCGGTAGCGCTGATATCACCGCGCAGGTTAGCTTGCCGGATCGATTTTCCGCCGGGCAAGGTGATTTGCATGTTGGATGCGGTGCCAGTGCCCGACAATCGCCAAATGCGATCACCGGTCGCATCCCAGTGAATATTTCCGCGAGCCAGTCCGTCCAGTTGGGTTTCCGAAATATGGATGATCGGACGTAACATCGACGCCAACCGGCCGAAGTCGATTTCCAAGTCTGCCGCACCGCTGCGGAGGTCACCTTGGCCGACGACTGATCCGAATGCGCTCTTCCATTGGAACTGTTCCGCTCGCAAGCTGTCGCCGGCGCGTTGCACGATCGCGGTCAGTTCGATCGGTTCGATGACGACGGCGCGGCCGGCTGCGGTTGCACGAAACGGGTCGCTGCGCAGTGACAGGCGGCTGCGGCGCGTGGTGCCGTCGGGAACGGATTCGATTGACGCGACAGCCGTTCCCGAAACGATCCGAGTTTGTTGTCGAAGCGGCAAGACGCCTGGCATCGCTTCGTCGAGTCCCGCCAAGTCGATCTGCATGGATGCCGAGCCATCGATGGCATCCAGCCATCGCAGCGGGTTGTCGTTGACGCCGGTTAGTGTCATTGATCTGGCAAACGATCCATCCAATGTTGCCGACGCAAAGTCGGTGGACGCCTGTAAGTTGCGGCCCAATATGCGATCGGGCGTTAGCGTTAGTGATCCGTTGAATCGTGCCGCTTGATTGGACCAAACGCGATCACCGGTGTTTGGATCGGACGCCTGCAGATGTCGTACTTGCAATTGATTGATCACGGCGGCGATGGTGCCGTCGTTGTACCCAGAAACGTCAATCGATCCCGTGGTGTTTCCCGAAACAGCCAGCGGTATCGATGATGCCGACTCTGGAAAACGGCGGCGCAGAATGGAAACGACCGACAGTGGAACCGTTTCGGTATCGAATCGCATTTGCCATTGTTGACCGGCCGGATCGGTTGGCTGGATAGGGTCGTTTCGCGTGAACTGTCCTTGCAGTGATCCGGCGTTCCCGTTGGGTTCACTCAGCACGCCGGTGAAGTTCGCGTTGATCGATTCGGGCTGCAATTCGATGTCACCGCTGGATTGATCAATTCGCCAGCTTGCGCCCGAATGCGAATCGGTGATGGCGATGGAGATGTCTTGGATGGCAATGAAACCGCGCGGACGCGGCTCAGACGATTCGCTCGGCGCGAGCAAGTCGGCAAAGTCGTCTTCGAGGCTGGACATTCCCTCGGACACCGAGCACTGCACGTCGACGCCGCGGATCGCGATTTCGCCCAACTCGCTGCCGAGTCCGCTGATCAGATCGGTGACCGTCATCCCGCTGTCGATCTGATCGATATAGAAATGATTGCCTGCGTGCCGGCTGTGAATCTGGATTCCGGTCAGTCGTAGAGGCGTGAGCCAACCCACTCGAATCGATTCGGCATCCAGCGCGACGCCTTGCTGTGCCGCAGCGCGAGTCACCAACGTACGCCCCAGCGGCGAGTGGCTGACAAGACTGGGCGCACTGGCGATGAACAGTGCGACCAGCGAGATCGTCACGATGACGATGATTCGTCGCTGCTGGAATCGGCCTTCCCGGCGGCGACGGCTGCGATGTTGCTGAGTTCGATCGATTTGATCCAGCAGAAAGTCGTCGGTTCCAAAGTCGTCTCTGGCCACGGTCACATCCTTGCCGCATGGTTCAATAAGAAGAGGCTATGGTGGGTAGTCTACTGATTCAGACCGCTCGACCCCAAGACGAGTTTCTGCGCCCTCTGCAGGCTCGCCAGGCAATGATCGCTGCCGCCCGCACGGTCACCGTCTTAGAGAAAAGCATCGTCGGCGGTTTCACGAAAAGACGCAGCCGCTGGACGCGGGAAACTCGCGCGATTGCTCGACCCTTTTTCCGTGCTCTTTTTCAGAGCCCGTCTCTCAAGGCTGCCGTCCGCGGCGCGTATTCTGGGGCAAGTCTTGCATTCGCAAAGCGTTGCCGCGGTGCTGCCGAGCAAGTTTACTGCAATGCGTTTTCCAGAACTCTGATCATTTCTGGCGAGGGTTTCACGCTGCCGGCCCGTTTCCCGTGGGCGATCATCAGCGGTGTCCAGCCGTACTTGTTCTTGGTATTCCAGACGTCTGGATCAGCGCCTCGATCGATCAACAATTGGGCCACCGCTGGAAAGCTGCGATAGCATGCACCGTGGATCGTTGTCTCATGGTTCTCGTTGACGTCGTTGATTTGGCCGCCCCGTTCAAGGAAATAGGTGACCGCTTCCAGGACCTCCGCTTCGGTGCCGGCCTCTTCGTCAACCGATTTGATGCCAACGCCGGCCGCGGCCATCAAGGGTGTGGTTCCGACTTCATTGGGGATCATCGGATCGGCACCCAGTTCGACCAGCAGTTTGATTAGCGGGACGTCGGCAGTCTTGGCCGCGAAAAGAAGAGGCGTCGCGCCAACGGGATTGAGTGCGGTTCGGCTGGAGTTGCCGTTTTTCAAGGCGAGATTGACATCCGCGCCCGCTTTAACAAGTTCTGTGACGAACTGCAGACTGGTCACGTTGCCGGAACCTTGTGGTTCTGGATCGCCAGCCGGGTTGTCACCGCGATTCGCTTTGCGCACCCAACTGAGGGCATGAAGTGGCGCGAATCGGCTGCGTTGGTCGTTCGGATCGGCCCCGGCGTCGACCAGACGTAGGGCCAGTTCGAAATGTCCGCTTTCGACCGCCAGCATCAGAGCGGACATTCCACGCCGGGGCGCACGTCCCTGTGTGGACGCAGGCTTCATCATGTCATTCACGTCGGCGCCGGCGGCGATCAGCGTTTCGACTACATCGATTTGTCCTTGGCGAGCAGCAAACATCAATGCACAAAAGCCTGATTTCAGCGTGTGATCGATGTTCGCACCGACTTTGATCAGTGCCTCGACGACATCGGCATGTCCATCGTGCGCCGCCCACATCAATGCGGTCTGATTTCGTTTGTCGGTTGCGTTGACGTCGGCGCCCGCCCCCAGCAGCAAAAGCACTGGTTTGATCTTGCCCGTTCGCGACGCAATCATCAGCATCGATTCACCACCCGGCATGACGGCGTTGGGGTTCGCACCGGCACCCAGCAACAGGCTGACGATCGCGTCGTTTCCGGACGTGCATGCGATTGATAGCGGAGTGATCGAATACCGGGTGCGCGTATCGATCTGGCAATCCGCTTGGATCAATCGCTTGACGGCCGATTCGTTTTCGTAAAAAGCAGACCAGTGCAGCGCGGTCATGCCATCGGCCTGCGGTTCATCCAGATCGGCGTGCTGATCGATCAAGTTCGATAGTCGATGCCAATCACGCTGTTCGGCGACGTCCGCAGCTTCACCACCAATAGCGTTTGACGATGTCGAACAAGCCAAACAACAGAGCAAGCACACACATGCCCAAGCGCAACGGACATCCACAAGTCGTGCACGGCTGTTTGACCCGCGTTGATCGCACCTGAGCCGGCTTGGTTTAAAGCAACTTTGTTCAAACCGGATTCGTTTTGGCAAATTCGCAGCGGTTCGATGTGGATGCCACATCACAACGTCACCGGATCGAACAAGTCATCGACGGTCCCATCGCTGTCGCCAAACGATTCCATCGGGACACCGACTTTATTCAGCAGCGTGACGTGCAGATTCGCCAGTGGCGTCGGCGTGTCAAATTTCATGTGTCGGCCGCCTCGCATTTTTCCAGCGGCACCTCCGGCGACCAAAACAGGCAGATTGCTGTGGTCGTGTTTATCGGGATCACCCATGCCGCTGCCGTACATGTACAACGAATGGTCCAGCAATGATCCGTCGGCTTCGGGTGTCGCTTTCATCTTTTTCAAGAACTCGGCGAACAGCGACACGTGGAACTGATTGACTTTGGCGACCTTGGCCAATTTTTCTGGATTCCCACCGTGGTGAGTGATCGGATGGTGTGGATCGGGCACACCGATTTCTGGATACGTTCGCGTGCTCGCCTCGCGCGCCAATTGAAACGAAACCACTCGCGTGATGTCGCCTTGAAACGCCAGCAACTGCAGGTCAAACATCAGCCTCGCGTGTTCTGCGTACGAGTCCGGCACACCGACGGGACGATCCAGGTCGGGCAACGGGTTTTCGCCGACATTGGCTTCGGCTGCCGCGATGCGACGTTCGACTTCGCGAATACTCTGCAGGTACTCGTTCACCTTGTTGCGGTCGCTGGCACCGAGTCGGCGATTCAGCTTTTTCATTTCATCGGTCACGCTGTCCAACAGGCTTGCACGTTTACGCAAGTCTGATTTGCGGTCTTCGGCACTGCCGCCTTCGCCGAACAGACTTTCGAATACGATTCGCGGATGAGCTTCCGACGGCAAGGGTGTGGTCGGTGAAGACCACGAAAGATTGTTTTGATAAACGCAGGCGTAGCCGTTGTCGCACTGGCCGACCGGGACGGTCAAGTCCATCGCAAGCTCAAGTGACGGAAGCTGCGTGTTGCGTCCGAGTTGTCTTGCCGCGATTTGGTCAATCGTGGTTCCGAGTCGATAATCGCTGCTCTCGGTCAATTTTGCACGAGCCGCACTTAGGAACGCTGAATTTGATGTGGCGTGGGAACCCGGGTAAGCGTTCTGCAGTTCCATGCCGGTGACGACCGTCACGTCGTCCTTGACCGGTGCTAACGAAGCCAAGCTGGATGGCAACGTGTCAAGGGTCGCGTCCTCGGGCGTCCACTGTTCTGGATTAAATCCCATCGGGATATAGACATAACCGACGCGTCGCAGTCGGTCTGCCGCCGCGGCGGTGTTTGCCGTTGCCGTCATGGCTGGGATCATGGCATCGAGCAACGGCAATGCGATCGTCGTCCCCATGCCTCGCAGCACGGTTCGCCGGTCGATGGACTTCTTTGCTAACGTCACTTCGCGGTCCTCATCAAGAAAGGTTGGCTGGTCACGATCGCCTTGATCAGCGAATGGAATCGGTATTGGTCGACCGATGCGTCGCGAACGATTTTTCGTACGGCGGGTGCATCGTGGTGTTCAACGCCGCGGCCGAGTGCGAACGTTAACAGCTTTTCAGTCATCGCGGCAACGAACATTTCGGGATGCTGCAAAACACCCTGTTCGAGATCGTCCACGCCGTGAATCTCGGTGCCGTCTGGCAACATGCCGCGTGAGTCGATGGGGTGTCCATCTTGGAATTCTCGCCAGCGTCCCAGTGCATCATAGTGGTCGAGCGCAAAACCGACCGGATCCATCAAGTTGTGGCAAGACGCGCACGCGGGGTCGGACCGGTGTTGGGCCAATCGCTCGCGAATCGACGTGCTTTCGGTGGCGGTCTTGTCCTTCAAGCTGGGGACGTTCGGCGGTGGTGGCGGCGCGGGCGTGCCGAGGATGTTTTCGAGTACCCAATTGCCGCGAATCGTCGGTGATGTTCGGGTCGCGTAGGATGTCACCGTCAAAACACTTCCGTGTCGCAGTAAGCCGCCGCGTTTGCTTTCCGGGCTTAAAGCGACACGACGAAAATGGGTTCCGACCACATGTGGAATGCCGTAGTGCTTGGCAAGTCGTTCGTTCAAATAGGTAAAGTCCGATTGAATCAGATTCAATACACTGCGGTCGTGGTCAATCACATCTTGGAACAAGAGTTCGGTTTCGCGGCGTAGGGCATCTCGCAGGTTGTTGTCGAAATCGGGGAAACGCCGCAGGTCGGGCGTGATCGATGAAAGGTTTCGCAGATACAACCACTGTGCGGCAAAATTCTCGACCAGCGAACGGCAGCGACGATCGTTGAGCATGCGCGTGACCTGTGATCGCAGCACACTCGGGTCGCTTAGTTGGTTCTCTTCGGCAAGTTGCAGTAATTTCTCATCCGGCAGACTGCTCCACAGGAAAAAACTTAGCCGAGACGCGAGTTGATTGTCGGGGATTGCGTACGGTTGGCCCGGTTCGGCGTCGGCAGGATCGGATTCGATCCGGAACAGAAAGTTCGGATTGACCAGGATCGATGCGATCGCCGCTTCGATGCCGGATTCGAATGCGGCCTCAGGTCGGTTGGCGATTCGCTGCTCGTCTGCGGCTTCCACAAAGAACGCCAGCGGCGTCTTGAGGTCGGATTCGTTGATGGGACGCCGGTAAGCGGTTCGTGCAAGATTGCCGATGATCCGCGCCGCGCGATCGATCTCGGTTAGATTCGAATCGGTGTGCTCGCCGAATATTCGCAAACGGCTTGGCGTGTCGCCGGGACCATCGGACACAAAGGGGCCGATGATCGAAATCTGGAAAATCGCCGGTTCACGTCGCGGGTGACGATATCGGTTATAGCTGGCTAAGAACGGCTGACGTTTGGTTTCCATCAGCGACGAATTTGTCTGCGGAAACGTCACGCCCACGTCGTGTGGCCCTGCCGTAATCATCAAACGGGTGTGCAGATCGGCGTCGACCTTGCTGTGGTCTTTGGGGTTGTCCGGACGGCGGACCGTGAATTGGTAAACTCGGTCGCGATCCAAGAGCACATCGATCTTGTGCGAGTTTCCTAGTCCTTCGACGTGTTCGTCGCGATCCCGTGCGAGTCGCAATCGGATTTCGTATTGCCCGGCCTGCTCAAACATGTGCCGAATGACGGTTCCACCACGCGTGCCAAGTGGCAGGCCTTCAACATGTGTGTCTTGTGTCTGATCCGCAGGAATTCGGTACGTCGCCCCGCCCAGGCTGCGCTGTTTGCGACCGACCGCGATGCGACTGATTTTTTGCGCTGCGGTGATGTATCGATTCAACAATGTTGGTGATAACTCGCCGACCGTCACATTGTCAAAACCGTGACTCGCTTCATCGGCTGGCAACAATGCGTCGGCATCGATTTGCAGGTCCAGCAAATCGCGAATCGCGTTGGCGTATTCGGTTCGCGTCAGCCGGCGAATTGAGTCGGTCCGTCCCGGTCGCGGGAACTGGCCGGCGGCGCGGTCCAATGCCGCTTCCATCGCGAGGATGGCGGCTTCGTACTCTTCATCATCAGGACGATGCGCATCGGGCGGCGGCATTTGTCGACCGCGCAGTCGACGCACCATCTTTTCCCACGTCGCCGTGTTCCAATCCGCACTCGGATGCTTACCCTGCTCGATGTCAAACGTTTCTAAGTTTAACTCGCCAGCCGCATCCGCCTCGTTATGGCAATCGAGGCAGTGGTTGGTCACGAATGCGTCCACATCGTCAAGCGATTGCAAGTCGTCCTGCGCGCTTGTGGGTTGCAAACCGTTGACTACACACGCAATTGCCACGATGGCAAAAGCGGCGTGTCGGACAGACATCTGGATGTGGAAGAATCCAAGCATGGCAGGTCGGCGAGGTTGTCGCTCGCGAGTCGAAGAATCCATACGGGCGGGGCAAGCGGCATTGTACACGAATTCCGTGTGATCCAGCGTCGCTAAGTGTACGGGTTGTGTCCGAATTAAGCGGATTGCTGCCACGGTTTTCGGCGATTTACGGTTCGTTGGTTCCTGGCTTGTTGAGTGACTGGCTCTCAACCGAATTTTAAGATCGATGGCATCGCATCATGGGATCAATCTCACCGCGGCGTCGCGAACACGGCCGCCCGGTGCGCGACCGGACTGGACCAAGACTCGGCGGCCGCGGCACCGTCGCAACGGATCGAATCAGAGGGTTTGTCTGTGGTACGATCTGGATCGATTCCTTTTTGGTTGCCACCGTCACAAGGTTGTTATGAAGATTTCCCGTATCTGTGCACATCGCGTTGAGCTTCCACTTCATGAGGGATCCTACAAATGGTCCGGCGGTAAATCGGTATCCGTTTTCGACAGCACGATTGTCAGCGTGGAAACCGCTTGTGGACGGATTGGATACGGCGAAGTTTGTCCGCTGGGGCCGTTTTATTTGCCCGCCTATGCCGAAGGCGTTCGAGCGGGACTGCGTGAGCTGGCCCCGCACTTGATCGCAATGGATCCTCGCGACTTAGCGGTATTGAACCATCGAATGGATGCCGCACTAAAAGGACATCCTTACGTCAAGTCGGGAATCGACATTGCGTGCTGGGATATTCTGGGCCAAGTCGCTGGCTTGCCGGTGTGCACTTTGATGGGTGGGCGGTTCGGAGAGAGTGTTCGGCTGTACCGAGCGATCTCGCAACAACCGCCTGACGAAATGGCACAAAACATTGCCAAGTATCGCGACGAAGGATACACACGGTTTCAATTGAAAGTCGGCGGCGACCCCGACACTGATATGCAACGCATCCGAGCCGCTCGTGAAATGTTGTCGCCGTCGGATCGTTTGGTGGCCGACGCCAATACGGGATGGACACAACACGAAGCGATGCGAGTCGTACGCGCGGTGCGCGATCTAGATGTTTATATCGAACAGCCCTGCGTCAGTTACGAAGAGTGCCTAGCGGTCCGTCGCAATACGGATCATCCGTTCGTCTTAGACGAAAACATCGATTGCATCGGCGCGCTGATTCGCGCGAAGTCCGATTTGGCAATGGACGTCGTGAATCTAAAGATCAGCAAGCTGGGTGGGCTGACCAAAGCCAAGGCGGCTCGCGATTTATGTGTGGAGATGGGCATCGCAATGACCTTAGAAGACAGCTGGGGTGGCGACGTTACAACAGCCGCCATCGCTCATTTCGCACACAGCACACCGGAGGAATTCCGCTTTACGGCGACCGACTTTAATAGTTACGTCACCGTCAGCACGGCCGAAGATGCCCCGCAACGCGATCAAGGATTCATGAAAGCTGGCGAGGCGCCAGGGTTGGGCATCAAGCTGCGGCAAGATGTGATTGGGCCGCGAGTCGTTGAGGTGACGTGATGCAACAGGCATCGGCCGGTATCGTTTTGCGCGTCGCCGCCGGACTACCCGCCGATCAGTGAAGACCCGAGCAAGAAGGCGAGCAATCCGACCGGATAGACAAAGCCCACGTTGGCCATGTTCGAACCGGTCAGGTTGTCCAGGGCTTCCTGCGTGTCGTTCAATTGGTGAAGGTTGCCCTCACGCCGCGCCGTACCGTACACCGCAAAGAAGCTGACCATTTCAGGAATACTGGTCACCACGCCGAGAATCCATCCGGCGATCGCCGGATGGATGCCAAGTTGCTCGACCACCTCGGCCGTTGCACCGCCCAAAAAGATGCCCGCGATAGCGATCGCAATCAACGCCGTGATTCCCAGAATCATGCCCAGCGGCAGATTGCCGACGGTTTCTGCCGATGGCTCGGCGTCAGGGGTCGGCCGATTCACGCGTCGGTCGACGACTTGATAGACGACAAAAAAGCCCAACAGGATTGGCACAAGTTGCCACTGCGTATCCATACCGGCACTCATTAGAAACAGCGGCACGACCACCGCTAGCGAGGCGAACCCGATTTCATCGAGGAACCGTTTGTTGAACAGGTCGCCCCACTGCCGATAGAAAGTCACAGCCAACATCATCAGCGCCGCATTGATGATGTTCGAACTGGCGATATTCCATAGCCCAGCTTCCCAGACGCCGGCCAGTCCCGCGGCGACCAGACAAACCAGTTCAGGAACCGACGTCGCATACCCGGTGACTTGACCACGTGCTTTCTCGCCCCACTGCAGCGCGCCGGCGACGTGGTCAATTCCTCGCAGTAATCCATACTTCACCAGCCCGATGATCGCGGCGGCGGAGAAGATCATGACAAACGCTGACATACCGAAAACGTCCTTGCTTTACTGTTGTTGACTCGAGGTGGTCGCGCGTCAAGATCGTAGCGGCACAGGCCCGTATTCAGAAGATGGTTGCGATATCACACAGCCGGCCACGCCGGTGCTCACTCAATCATGGTGACACCGTCGCGGCCGTTCCAGTCAGCGCGGTCGATGCGTCTGACGTGGTCAATGCGTCTGACGTGGTCAATGCACCGGAATCGAACGCTAGCGTGTCGTCCGTACAACGGCTAGCCAGTCTTCGCCGTTTTCGCTGGGCGGATTGCCCAGGTCAACGGATCCGCCGCCGGTCACCGACCCTATGGAACCGCTTTGCAGCTCGCCACCGGATCGCGGATTGAACCAAAGCACGCTGAATTCGCCTTGGGCTGAACTCAAATCCAATTCGCTGGTGCCTCCGTCGGGCAGATAAACCAGGTAGACCGAATTGGTTTCTGCCAAGCAATACTTCGAATTGTCGTTCTCTGGATTGCCGACCAACGCGTCTTGGCAGGTCATGTTCCAAAACGGAATGTCGTTGTCTTGAAAGAACTCGATGGCGATACGGCAATAGTCCCAACTCTGGTCACGACTACGCCAGTCTTCGCATACAAGATCGTTCTCAACGAATTTGTATCCGAAGTAGTATTCCACCCCGGCACCGCCACCCATCAAGTGTCCCCACAAGGTTTGTTTGCGGACTTCGTGCTGCGTGTAGACCTTCGCGCCGGTTTTGTCGTGACCGTCGAATCCTTGATATCCCAGGTCGGGACACTGTCCATGCGCCGCGCTTCCCGATTCGTCAAACGCGACGATCCAAGGCTTGCCCGATGCAGCGGACCGATGAGCCCACTTGACGGTTTGGCTGTGCGTGTCCTTGATGTTGCTGTTCTGCAGCGAAAGACCGGTCAATGTGGATTGATCGCCCAGCAGCGGCAAGTATTTCTTGTCTTGCTCGTTCGGGTATGTGTGCAGGACACGGTTATGTCCATACGCGTCAATGCTTGCGATGTAATTCAGCATGGCCTGTTGTTGCTCGGTGGTCTGCGTGTTTTCTTCGCCGATGTTCCAGTTCAACGCCAGGTTATGACCGAATCGAGCGATCAGCTCGCGACAGTACAGTTTGCGCTGGGGGCCAAAGTCGCCACCGTCCAATGACTCGGGTTTATCGTCGTCGTTTTCGGTTTCTTGCATTTTGAAGTGCAGATACATGCCCATCGCCGTGCCGTGATCAAAGACGACGCCCCATTGGTCCAGCTTGCTGCAGTCGTAGTGCATTTTGTCGTCGCGATGGATGAACGGCCAAACGTTGTCGCCGTCACCGCCCGCGTTGTAGGTCAGAAACGAAAAAGCGTTGCAACCTTTTCCCGACAGGTAATTGATCGCACCGATCAGGCCTTTACCCTTGCCGTCTTTCCACGTCGGGTCACCCTCACGCCAATCTTGCACGTGCGGTTGCCACGTTTTTAAGGCGACCTTTTCCGGTTTGCCCGCAATCGTGTTGTCAAAGTCGGCGTATCCGAGCAACGTTTCTGGTGCATCCGCGCCGGCCTTGATGAAGTACTTGCCGGTGCCCGCAAATCGCAGATAAGGTTTCTTGACATATTGCAATCGACCTTGGGCACGCAGGTCTCGGTCGCTCTTGTCCGACGCCGCGATCGTGATGCTGCCTTTCGCGTCGATGGACATGTCGACGGGTTTCATCTGATTCGCATCACTGGCGGCGTCCTTTTGTAAGAACGAGACTTCGTACGACCATTGTCCCGTGCGATCGGGCGCGAAATGGGCTCGCCATGCCGTGCCCGATTCAGCCGACGTTTCGCCCGCGTTGCCGTCGGCCGCAAAGTATCCGGGGATGACGTATTCGGTGCCATCGGTGTGTCGGAATCGAACCGACATTTCATAATCGGTAAATGGGTTTGGCGAATTGTCCTGCTCATGCGCGTAAGGTCCATCCAGCGTGAGTGTCACCTTGTGCCATTGTTTTTGCTCGCCTGATACCGTCACGCTGCCGTCACCGTTGTCTCGGCGCGGCAGAATTAGCGGCAATGAGCTGACCGGTTTCGTCGTGTTGCGGTTGGGGGCGGACTTTGCCTTGGCGATCGGGGTGCCTTGTTTCGCAAGCAGAGGTCGTGCCAATTTCTTTGTCTTCGCGTCGGCCGGCGTGAACGCGATAGCGGCCCATCGGGCGCGGCTATATTCTGCACCGTCTTGCGATGCGATGTTGGACGTGACCGAGATCACGTCGCCTTCACTGATTTCGACACCGATCCAAGTCTTGTGATAGTTAGGGCCTTCATCGTACATCGATGAGCTGAGCGGGCATTTGAACTTACCAACGGCCACGTCATCCTTAGCAACGGTGTACGTCGATCGTCCGTCGCTTTCGCCAACCGCCATTAGCGTGACGTCGTACTTGCCGGCAGGAAAAGGAAACGTCATACCTACCTTTCCTTGCTTGTGCCTATCGGGATTGACGGCCGCCCATTTGCCTTTGTCCAAGTAGTAACCGGTTCCCTGTAACGAAAAATCGCTCGCTGGAATGACAAGTGACTTTCCTGTGCCCCGGTTGTGCCCCGCTTGTGCCTGTGCCGGGACTGATTTCGCAGGTTCGATCGATGCTGCGGCGGGCACAAAGGGATACGTTTTTGGCATCGTGCCAGAATGAACCAGCGAGACGGGGCCGGTGCCGCTGGGCCGCGAGAACTCGCGCTGCGTTGTCATGAAGAACTTGTCGAACTCAAAGCCGTCCTCTCGCATCGAGAACGTGATGGTGTGTTCGCCCGACTCTTTGACGTCGACAAATATTTTGTACGGTTCGCCGCAGTGAACCTTCTCGGTCCGTTGCTTGCTGTCCCATCGCCACGATCTTTTTCCTTCGCACCACTGCATGCGCTGGCCGCTTTCGGGCCAGGTCCCGTCGATGCCGACGTGCAACCCGTTGTCTTCGGGACCCGTCGAATGCGCGCGGACCCAAACGTAATACCGGCCTGTGGTCTGGAAGTGGATCTTGTAGTGAAGGACTGCCATCTTGCCGGGATCGGGCGAGAAATTCGTGCCGCGAATCAGTTTGTCGCCGTGGGTGCGGCGCGTGTCGGGCAGGATTTCCAGATAGGCACCGCCGCTTGCACCCGCAACATGTGGCGGATCGCCATCCGGTTGGATGTCCGGTGTGCTATCGACCGCAGTCAAATGAAACGCACGTGTTTCGGTGTGAGTTTGCTTCCAGAAATGCTCGGCTTCGACGGCAACCATTCCGTCGCTCTCCTTGAAAACGACGTCTTCGCTGTGACTGGGGGTCGCGGTGACCGCAAGGCACGCGAGAAAGGCGAAAGGATGAAGGACGTATTTGATTGATCTGTGCATGGATTGGTGCATGGGATGGACCTTTGCGAGGGAGGGCAGGTATTACCGGAGTGGAGTGATATGGACGGGAGGCGCTGAACGTTGATCTTCATGCAGACTGAACGTTGGTCTTCATGCAGAGACGTAGCGACCTGGCGGTAACGAGGCGGGCACGTTCGCCGCATCGATGCGGTGGCCTCGTTACGTCGATGCGGTGGCTTCGTTGGCAATCATTCGTGTGACTGCTTGGGCGACTTCCGTCGTTGAAGCTTTACCACCGAGATCGGGAGTACAGACTTCGCCGTCGGCCAGCAATGCGGCAACGGCACTTTCGATCGCTGCGCCCGCGGCCAGGCAATCCGAATCGTTGTGTCGGTGTCCTAGCCAGTCCAGCATCATGCCGGCCGACAAAATCGTTGCTAGAGGGTTCGCGACGTTTTGACCGGCAAGTTGCGGTGCGGTTCCGTGTGACGGTTGGAACAATGCGTGTTCGTCGCCAATCTCTGCGGACGGTCCTAAGCCCAGCCCGCCAACGATGCCTGCGCCGAGATCCGAAAGGATGTCGCCGAACTGGTTTTCGGTCACGACGACGTCAAAGTCCGACGGGTTTTGAACCATGTACAAACTCATCGCGTCGACATAGACCGCGTCGTGTTCAATGTCGGGATAGTTTGCCGCAACATCGTGAAAGATTTTGCGAAAAAAGGCCATGCTGCGGAACACGTTCGCTTTGTCGACACATGTGACTTTTTGTTTACCGTCGGACGGGCGGCCGTTTCGCCGGGCGGCAAGTTGAAACGCATAGTCGACGACCTTTGACGTGCCGGCGCGCGTGATGACCATCGTGTCGGTGGCGACTGCGTCGCCGACCATGCTGCCGCCACCAAAGGACGCGAACAAGCCTTCCAAGTTTTCACGCAGAATGATGAAGTCGATGCCCGGGCCGGTGTCTTTCAGTGGGCATGGCGCGCCGGGATAAAGTTTGACCGGTCGGACCGCTGAATGCAGATCAAGTGCCCTCCGCAGTCCCACCATCATCGTCGGTTGAACTTCGGTCCCGTCTGGCTGTCGCACATCGGGCAAGCCGATTGCCGAGAGCAAGACGGCATCCGCGTCGAGGCACGCTTGCAGCACCTCGGCCGGCAGCGTCTCGCCCGTTTCGCGATACAGTTCGGCGCCGGCGCGATGCGCGGTGCAGTTGAGCCGAAACGAAGGATATTGCATTCCGATCTGGTCCAGGACCAAACGGGTCGCTTCCATCGTTTCAGGGCCAATGCCGTCGCCGGGAAGCAGCGCGATTTCGTAAGTCTTCATGTTCGTGTTCTTAAGAGATGCGATGGAGTGTGTGTAGGTTCTTCTCGGCAACCCATTGGCCGACCGTTTCGGCGAACGAGGCGAAGTGCTCGGTTTGTCGATGCGCGTCAAATGCCGCAGCGTCGTCGTACACCTCGTACAAAAAGAATGTCGAGGGTTGATCGTTGTCGACCGAAACGTCGAATTGGTGGCAGGCGGATTCCTTCGCGAGCGAATCGGCGGCTTGTTGAAGCACTCGTTCGCGAAACGCGTCGACATGCTCTTCTTTGATTTTGAACTCAACGGCAACGATAAACATCGGTATCACTCGTTTCAGGACGGGAACAGTTTCTCTAAGTCGCGGCACTGCCGCGGTGTTAGGTATCGCGGTTGCTTGTCTTGCAGCATCAGGAACAACTTGGCGGTTTCTTCAAGCTCTTCCATTGCGTAGACCGCTGTGTCTAGCGCAGCGGCCGATACGATCGGGCCGTGATTGGCTAGCAGGATCGCGCGTGTCTCTCTCGCAGTGCGTTCAACCGCTGCAGCCAGGTCCGCATCGCCGGGTGCGAAATAGGGCAGCATCGGCAACTTGCCGACACGCATGACGTAGTACGCCGTCAACGGCGGCAACGCATTGGCCGCGTCGATGCCCTCGATGCAGGAAACGGCGACGGAATAAGTTGAGTGCAAATGCACGATCGCGTCGTCTTGTTCGCGTGATCGGTACACCGCAAGATGCAACATCGCCTCTTTGGATGGCTTCTCGCCGGAAACATGTGTTCCGTTCCAGTCGACCTTGGCAATCGCGTCCGGATCGATACGTCCCAAACACGAATTCGTCGGCGTGACCAGAATACCGTCGGGAAGCCGGACGCTGATATTTCCGCTGCTGCCGCACGTATAGCCGCGGTCAAACAGTGATTGGCCGTGCATCGCGATGCGTTCGCGCAGGTCACGTTCGCTCATGACAACATCTCCAGTGCTTTGGTGAAGAAATTGTCGTCGCCGAAGTTGCCGGATTTTAACGCCAGTGCAATCGATGGTTCTTCGAGCGATTCGGTCCAAGGCACGCCGGCGCATATCTCTGGGCCGATACGGATCGCATTCACACCGATCGCTTGAACGACGGATCCGGATGTTTCGCCTCCCGCGACGATCAACGTGCCAATATCAAACCGACTGATCGACGTGCAGGCAAGTCTTCCGAAGAACCGTTCGACCGTGTTGGCGGCCTCGTCGACCCCCATTTTTTCTTGCAGTCGAGCAACGGTGTCCGGATCCGATGTTGAATAGACGATCAGCGGTTTCTTTGGGTCGGATTGTTCAATCCAGTCGGCGATCCGCGACAGTTCGCCGTCAAAATCGTCGACGATTTTTGCAACATCAATGGCCCACGCGTCCATCGTCTTCATTGCGGCAGCGACTTGACGGTTGGTCGCCGATGAGCAACTGCCCGAAAGAATCAAGCTGCGGCCGCGTCGATGGGGCAACGGAGGATCAACGGCACAAGGCTCGAGCAGTCCTAGTCGCCGGTAAGCCTGAGGTAAAAAACTGGCGATGCCCGATCCGCCCGTCACAAAACGCATCGATGAAACGGCATCAGCGATATTGCGTAAATGCGAATCATCACACGCGTCGATCACCACGTGCGCGACTTGTTCGTCTCGGTGTTTGCGAAGTGAGCGGTTGATCGACGCGGCGTCTGTGAGGTCCTCGTATCCGGCCAGTCCAACCGGCTGGGTGACTTGCGCCGCAAGGACACGTGTCAAGTCGGCATCGTGCATCGGATTGATCGGGTGGTCCTGCATCCCCGACTCGCTAAGCAAGCGATCGCCCACGAACAGGTGTCCTCGATAGACCGTCCGGCCGGCACGCGGGAACGCCGGGCAATAGATGGTCTGCGGTTCCCGCAATTCATTCATCACCGCTTCGCTGACGGGACCAATGTTGCCTCGGGGTGTCGAATCAAACGTCGAGCAATACTTGAAAAAGAATCGTCGGCAGCCCGCGTCACGAAGCACCCGAATTGCGCGTACCGATTGATTCACCGCATCGCGTGGCTCAATCGATCGCGTTTTCAGAGCGACAACGATTGCATCGGCCGGCGCATCACGGATTTGATCGGCCGTGGGAGGGGCAAGGAATTGAATGACACGCATGCCGGCACTGACCAAATTGTTGGCCAAATCGGTGGCTCCGGTCACATCGTCGGCGACGCAGCCTAGCAGGGGTGCTGGCGTGACTTGCGATTCGCTCATGCATCAATCCTCTTCGATTGCAATTGCACGAACTGGTGTGCCGTCGCCGCCGCTGATTTTCAGTGGCAATGCGGTGAATTTCACGATTGGCTTGGTCAACTGGTCCAGATTGATCAAGCCTTCGACGATGACCACATTGCCGCGAAAAAGTGTTTGGTGCACGTCAGTGACTTCGCGAATGTTGTTGACGTCTGCAACGGACGGCGGTTCCACACCGATCAATCCGACTTGCCGATGAACGAACCAACGGGCGAGCTCGATCGAAATGCGGGGCAGTTCATTACGGTACTCTGGCGTCCCATAGCGGTGGTGCCAGTCGGTCCGCAGCAGCAGTCGGCAACCGGGTTGCACCTGATCGGAAACGTCCGCAAAGTCTTCGATGTCGAATAACTGTTTTGGCTCAGCCGGCGCCAAATTAACGACGATCGCGTCGCCGGTCACAACGCTGAGGTCTTGTTGGTCGATCGTTGCCGCGCCCGGGACAAAGTGGCACGGGGCGTCCATGTGAGTGCCGCAGTGCGAATAGAGTTCAAGCGTGGTTGCATTCCAGCCTTCTTGCTCGATCGTTTTCGCGGTCGATACGTTGACGCCAGGCATGTCATTATTGATCGGCAATGTGAGGTCAATGATCTTCATCGGTGTCCTCCCTCAGCGAGTCCGCGGACGGGCGTTCCCTTCGATGCCGATTCGTAAACGGCCTCTTGAACACGGAGCGTCTTGAGGTATTCCGTGCCGCTGGTTTCGAACGGAGTCGCATGTCGCAATGAGTCGACAAAATGCTGTTGCGTCGCAAAGACACAGTCGCCTGCAAAGTCACGCGGCGCGTGATCGTACGCGTGTTCCTGTTCTTGCTGTCCGAGCGGTTGCAGCGTGATTCGGCCGTCGGCATAAAGTCGAATGCTGCCGCCATTGGTCTCGACCAAGCATTCACCAAACGTGAAACGCGGATCATCCGCATTGGACTCGTTAAAGCGGCTGGCGTCCCACAGTCCACGTGCGCCGTTAGAAAATTCGAACAGCACGATGCCCGTGTCTTCGCCGGCAATGTTGGGATTCATTTTTCGCAGCGATGCATACACACCGTCGATCTCGCCTGCGAGATAGCGAAATGTGTCAATGAAATGAACACCGGTCTCGAAGACCAGAAACTGCGGCATCGTGACAAAATACGGTTGTCGAGCTTGATATGCGTCGCTTTGCCAACCGTCGCCGGTTCTTGTTCGGACGCTAATCGTGTGCAACCGATCGCCAATGATGTCGCTTTGCAGCAGTTTGCGGATTTCCCGATACCATGGTTGGAACCGAAAATTTTCGTGGACCATCAGTTCGATGCCCGCGTCTTGTGCGCACTGCACCAATTGCCGCGCCTCATCGATGTTGGGGGCAAGCGGTTTCTGACAAATCACGTGAACGTTGACTGCCGCCGCGGCCCGCACGAGTTCCAAATGAGAATCGGGCCGGGTGACGATGTCGATAAAGTCGGGTTTGACTTCGGCTAGCATCAACGAAATGTCACTGTAAACACGGTCGATGCCGTATTGTTGTGCGGTCTCGGTCGCTTTGGATTGATCTAAATCGCAGACCGCAACCAAATCAACATCGTCGATTCGCGACCACGCGTTCAAATGGAACCTGCTGAAATAACCGGCACCGACAACGACACCACGCAGCGGTGTGTGAGTGTGTTCTGGCTGAAAGAAGTTGGTCATGCGTTACCCCATCAAGAACTTGGTATAGATCAGGGCTGAAACGACAACGAGAATCAGGACCATGAAACTGACCAAACGCAATCGCAGTTTTTCGGGCGTCAGCTCTTGCAAGTGTCTCAGCGGGTTCATGAACATCCAGGCGATGACCGCCAGAATATTCATCACCGCAGCGAACACGAAGAACGAATTGGCGGAACCGGTTTGTTCGGCGACATAAGGCATCGTCACGTTGGCGACAAAATAGGGGAACACGACTGCACTCAGTGCGGCGCCCAGGTTGCCGACCATGTTCATCGCGCCCGAGACGGCGCCACTGCGGTCGCCTCCGATGTCCATGCAGAACGCCCAACTGGGGCTCAGCGTCATCTCGACGCCAAACAGGGCGATCGAGAAACAGATGATGAGCGGCCAAACCGTTTCGGCTTCAGACGTTTGCGTGCACAGCAACAAACCGATTGCCCCCAGCGCGTAACCCACCATCGCGGGAATGCGGCGTGACATCACCGGCATGCCGCGGTGGTGCAAAATGGTCACAAGCGAGCCGGAAATCCACAACGCGACGGCGCCGACGAGCAATGGCAGCGCGGAAAGGTTCGCCGCGCTGCTGCCCCACCGTTCCTCGATATAAGGACGCAGCCATGTGATGCTAATGAAGAAAGTAATATTGCTCGATGCGTATTGAAACATTGCCAACAACACATTGGCACTCGTCACGATCTGGATGTAGGGAATGTTGCGATGCGTGTCTTCTTGTTCAGCAATGCCACGCCGGATCAATTCCACTTCGGCTTCGTTCGTCGCCGCATGGTCAGCCGGTTCGTCGCGATACCAAAACCACCAGACTAAACCCCAGAGCAGCCCCACGAATCCGTTGGCAACGAATGTCCACCGCCAGCCGATCCACGAGATCACCGCGGGCATCAGTACCAGCGAGATCGCCGCACCGACGCGAGCGCCCGAGTGAAAGATGCCTTGGCCGATACCGCGTTCTTTCGCGGGCAACCAACTGTACAGTGCCCGTGTCGCACCGGGATAAGCGCCCGCTTCGCCGACGCCGAACAAAAAGCGTACGACCAACAGGCTGATCGCCGTGAACACCGCGCCGGTCAGGGCCGTAAAGATCGACCAGATCACCACCACGATCGTTAGCGCTCGTCGCGGTCCGGCGCGATCGCTGAACCATCCGGCGGGGATCTGAAACAATGCGTACCCGACGGCAAAGATCCCAAAGACATAGCCCATCATCTGGTCCGTCAGACCGCTGATGTCACCCTGCATCGACCCTTTGGCAGCCGATATGCAGACACGATCCATGTAGGTGTTGACCGTGTGCAGAAACAGCAACAAAACCAGCACGAATCGCTGCTTCGATGCCATTACCGCCGTCATAGATCGCTCCTTAAGTGCCGTTGAATGGTGGGATTCTAAACCATACGGCCATTAGTTGATATAAAATGCTATGTAATGGTCATTTAGAATTTCAAAACGAGAGAAAGCATCGTCTTGAACGACACACGTGCATCATCGCGAGCCAACGAGCTAAGCATCCAACAATTGCAAACGTTTCAGCTGGTATTCGAGCTGCGAAGCTACGCAGCCGCGGCGCGAGAATTGGAACTTTCCGTTCCCACGGTTTGGCAACAGATTCAATCGATCCAGCGCCTGTACGGATTCCCACTGTTTGAGAAACAGGGCCGTGGAATTGTCCCGACCGAGGGCGCCACACGACTGTATCAGCCATTGTCCGAGGTGTTGGCAGGAATCGATTCCACGTTCGAATTGGCCGACCAGCAATCGCACCAGACAAAGCCGATCACACTGGTCGCGGGCGTCCGCATGATGATGGAAGAAATCGCGCAGCCGTTGTCCCGTTTCCGCAGTCACTGGGATCATCCACTGGTGATCCGTCAGGGAAATGATCGCGTCGCCGAACAGATGGTCTTGTCCGGCGATGCCGATGTCGCGCTCGCGCTGGAACCGGGGCACGATCAGGTTTCCCCATTGATCCATCTTGAACCAGCTTACTTTGTCGACTTCCTTGCGATTTGCAAAAAGACGCATCCGTTGGCCGAAGTTAAGAAACTGACGCTGCGCGAGCTGGTCAAACACGAGCTGGTGGTCACGACGCGAGGCACGCACGGGCGTGACGCGCTCGATCACGCGCTTCATCGTGAACGATTGCAAGCTCGGATCGTCGCCGAGACGGACAACAGCGGATTTACGATCGCATGCGTACGAGCCGGTCTGGGAGTTGGTATCCTGGCGGGTCGACCGGATGGTGAATTGTGCCGCCGACTTGAGTCACATTCCCTGCGGCGTCAACTCGGTCGGCGACAGATCGTTTTTATGTGGAAGAAAGGCCGACGGTTGACGCCGGCTTTGACCGCGCTGGTCGATGCCGTCAAGCAGCACAATGCGAAAGATTGAACGACGTCGTTAGTCGATTCCGATCGCGTCCCGATCACTCCGCAGATCGGTATCAGACACTCTAGAACGGGCCGGCGGAGCGGTTCTGCGAATTGTGACCTATGAATACCGTGTTTCGATTGCCAGCGACCCGATTTACATCCATCGTTTTGGCATCCGTCTTGTTCTCTGTCGTTTTTGCGTGCTTGGACCGCAAATCTCTATTGGCGCGGGGGCCAAACGTCATCGTCTTCTATACCGATGATCAGGGTTCTTTGGATGCCAATTGCTATGGCAGCGACGACTTGATCACCCCGACGATGGACAACCTTGCGGCGACGGGAGTGCGGTTCACGCAAATGTATGCGCCTTCGGCCATCTGTTCTTCGTCCCGCGCGGGCCTGATGACCGGTCGGTTTCCCGCACGGGCAGGTGTGCCGTCGAACGTCAGCGGTGTCGCCAACACCGAAGGGATGCCGCACGCCGAGGTCACGATGGCGGACATGCTGCACGATGCCGGTTATAAGACCGCGCACATCGGCAAATGGCACTTGGGACATTTGCCCGAAACGAAGCCGAATGGTCAAGGATTCGATTACTCGTTTGGACACATGCAAGGTTGCATCGACAACTATTCGCATTTCTTTTATTGGTCTGGTCCGAATCGACACGACCTTTGGTTGAACGGAAAAGAAATCTTTCGCGATGGTCAGTTCTTTGGCGACATGATGCTGGATCACTGCACCCAGTTCATCACCGAGCAAAAAGACGATCCGTTCTTTATCTATATGGCGATCAATTGGCCGCATTACCCGATGCAAGGCACGCAGAAATGGCGAGACGCCTATGAGGGGAAAATTGACGATCCACAGCGCCGGCGCTACGCCGAACTGGTCAGCACGACGGACGAGTTGATCGGAAACGTGATCGGCCACCTCGAGCAACTGGGCCTGCGTGATGACACGCTAATTATCTTTCAGTCCGATCATGGTCACAGTGTCGAAGAGCGTGCTTTCTTTGGCGGCGGTAACCCGGGGCCGTATCGCGGCAGCAAGGGCTCACTGTTCGAGGGCGGGTTGCGGATCCCGTCGATCGTGTCGTGGCCTGGAAAAATTCCACAAGGCGAGGTGCGTGACCAAGCCGTTTTCGGTTGTGACTGGTTACCAACGATCGCCGATTTTGTCTCATGCCCGCTGCCGCAATCAAAGCTCGACGGCACCAGTATCCGAGATGTGATCGAGTCGGCCGATGCCCCGTCACCCCACGATCATCTGTATTGGCTATTGGGCAAAGGCAAAAAAGCACAGTGGGTCGTGCGGCAAGGCGATTGGAAACTGCTTGGCAATCCACAAGATCGTCGGCAACCCGATTCATTGACTGCCGACGACAAGTTGTTCTTGGTGAATTTGCAGCAAGACATTTCCGAAACCAACAACGTTGCGAAAAAGTATCCCGAAAAGGTCTCAAAGTTGCGGGCGATTCATGACGGCTACTTTGCGGAAATTTTTGGCGAAACGAATCAATGATGGTGATGTCATGCATGTGCCCATCGTGATCGATTGATTTGATTTCGATCGGGCACTTCGTTACGATTCAAGTCTGTCAACGATGGCCCCGCGGGCGAGAGAGCCCGCCGATCGGTTGCGGGCCTCGATTGGCACGAATCAAACTTTGATACTCGTTTGCCGGGTTTGCGACGCCAAGCCCCGATCATGCGATCGACAAAACTTCGCCGCCAAATCGCCTGGGAGGCGGCGCGTTTGATGTACTCACGCGAAGTCGGTGAGTACTTTCAGGCCAAGCAAAAGGCCGCTCGACGCGTACAACGCGGTTGGGTCAAGCCATCGGACTTGCCCACCAACGCCGAGATTCGCGATCAGGTTCAAATGTTGGCACGGCTTTGCGATGGCGCTCAGCCGCATCAGCAACGTCTGCAGAAAATGCGGCTGCGAGCGGCTTGGTGGTTGCGTAACCTTTCGCCGTTTCATCCGCGATTGATCGGCAGCGTTCTGAGCGGTGCGATACGCGACGGGTCGGATATCGACATACACGTCTTTGCCGCGAATCCACACACCATCACTCTGGCCTTGGACGATCTGGGGGCTGGGTATGAGTTGCAGCGAAAACGGGTGCGCAAGGATGGCCGAGAGCGTATCTATGATCACGTTCACGTGTCTGACGAATTTCCCGTCGAATTGACCGTTTATCACCCTTCTCTGTTGGGATTCGGTTTTCGCAGCTCGATTACCGGAAAGAGAATCGAAAAAGCGAACCTGGGTGAATTGGAAAAGTTGATCGCGATGGAACATCAACTGGACCCCCAGCAACAATGCGATCGTTTGCAGGAAATGGATTCGACGCCTGACGCTTTCGCCGTGTTCTTAGCACTCTTGATCCCACTGGAAAACGTCCAGCAGTCGTTGCGCTATCACCCCGAAGGCGATGCGTTGTTTCATTCAATGCAGGTATATGCGCTCGCAAAGGACGTCGCCCCGTACGACGAAGACTTTCTGTTGGCGGCTCTCTTGCACGACGTTGGTAAAGCGATTGACCCGGATGATCATGTCGGGGCGGGACTGGAGGCATTGGACGGATTCATCAGTGAACGGACAGCCTGGCTGATCGCTCACCACATGGAAGCACACAAAATTCATGACCGCACGATCGGTGCCCGACGGAGAAAACGCTTGGCCGCGCACCCGGACTTTGACGACCTGTGCACGCTGGGGGAATGTGACCGAGGCGGACGCGTGCCTGGCGCCCAAGTCGAAACCCCCGAAGAAGCACTCGATTACATCGAACAACTGTCCGAAATGTTTGACCGATAAAAGCTGAGAAAGTGACAGGGATGACGCGCGTCATTGGTCGATGAGGTGCGTCAGATGTTTGATCGCTTCGTGGTGGTCAGCGGCGGTGGCTGCCCGATTGAGGCAGTCTTGTTGACGTGTCGTCAGGGGCACGGGGGCGCCGGGCGCGGGGAAGTCGGCAGAGATTTTCGCCGCGATGGCGGCCATCAATTCCGGGACGCCTTGGCCGGTGGTTGCCACGGTGCCTAGCGAGTCGTCAGGAATCATCGCCTGAGACACCAGCAGATCTGCTTTGTTAAGCACCTGGATGGAATGCTGCGGATCCACGTCGATGCGATTCGCGGTCTGCGGATCCGAAACAACGACCAAGACGTCGGCGCCGGTCATTGCTTGTTTGGCGAATTCGATCCCCTGCTGTTCGATCGAATCGGCATGATCTCGCATTCCAGCGGTGTCGCTGAGTCGGATCGGCAATCCCTCGATGACGGTGTCGGCGTGCAAGACGTCTCGTGTGGTGCCGGCGATGTCCATCGTGATGCTGCGGTCATAACCGACGATTGCGTTGACCAGGCTGCTCTTGCCAACATTTGGCGGCCCAACCAGCACGACGCGGAATGGTTCCGTGATGCGCTTGCCCCAGTGACCTCGATCGGCGATGACGTGTATCTGGTCACGGACGTCGGCCAGCGCGAGAGCTTTCCCGTCGTTGTCGCCTTGCAATTGATCAATCTGTCGCTGGGCCCATCGCTGCAACGCGCCTCGCACCTGATCGAGCACGATTGCCGCGGTGCGCGTGGTCAGACACCGTGGCAGCACCTGATGAGCCTCGCGAATGATCAGCGACAAATCCGCGTCGATCCAATCGGACTGGTCGACGCGATTGACGCCAAAATCCCGTAAATCGTCTAGGATTCGGCTCGCAGCCAGTCGGCCACCGTGGCAATGAATTTCGAACATGCCCGCATCGATGCGAGTCACCACGACCGCTTCGCCGTCCCAGTCGCCGAAACGGATTTCGCCATCACAAATCGGGCTCCGAGTGCGCCGGCGGAATCCTTGTTCGATCGCTGCCGCTGCTGCGGGGCCGCGAGCACCGATCACGGCGACGGCGCTGCGGCCGACACCGGTCAGCAACGCGCATTGCGACATGGGCGGTGACGGGGTTGTGCCATCACGGTCAGTTGTCGCGACACGGTCACGGGTTGGCATCGCGGCGCTGTCTGGCACCGTGGCGCTTTCTGGCAAACTGGTTTTGATGGGATCTTTGTTTTTCGGTAAAGACATATTGCAAACATCGAATAAACTGACGCAAACATCATCGATCGCATCTAGCTGCGCAGCTTGACGAATCTTCGATCTCGATCACTTGGCATTATGGCGAAACGAAAGTTGAATCTCGCCTCACTCGGCGACGAGCATCTGCTCGATATGCGAATGAGTGATCTCAACTTGTCGATTGAGGATTCACCGCTTTCGTCGCGGATCGACCAGCTTAACGACGAATTAGCCAATCGCGGCTTGAACTTTCGCCCCCATTGTTGGCTCAGCGACGAATGGTTTTCGCCTGACGGCGTGCCTGGGATTGCGATTCCGTTCTATTTGGCCCATCCGCGTCTGATACGGTTAGAACGCAAACAGCTGCTAGAAGTCGAGGGTGGCACCCGCGAAGGATGCATGAAAATCCTGCGTCATGAAGCGGGACATGCGATCGACACGGCGTTCAATCTGCGGCGAAAAGCACGTTATCGTCAGCTTTTTGGTCGAGCATCCAAGCCATATCCCGAGACGTATCAGCCGACGCCGTCTAGTCGTGAATACGTGCTGCACTTGGAAATGTGGTACGCTCAAGCCCACCCGTTAGAGGATTTTGCAGAAACGTTTGCCGTCTGGTTGCGACCGGGTTCGCGTTGGCGGACACGGTACCACGACTGGCCGGCGATCAAGAAGCTGGAATTTGTGGACGATTTCATGAAATCGATTCGCGGCAAGAAGCCCCAAGTCACGTGCCGTCAAAAGGTCGATCCGATCTCGAAATTGCGGAAGTCTCTGCGCACGCACTATCGTCGCAAGCGAGAGCACTACGGGTTGGACTTTCCCAGTATCTATGACAACGATCTGCGAAAATTATTTTCGACGTTGCCCGAACACCGCCGCAATATGACCGCCGCCGCATTCCTGAGTCGGATTCGCGGTGAACTGCGACGCACCGTCGCACGCTGGACCGGCGAATACACCTACACGATCGACCAGGTCGTCCAAGAGATGATCGAACGTTGCCGCGAATTGAAACTGCGTCTGGGCAGTCCGGATGATGAAGCCAAACGCGATGCGATGATCCTTGTCGCCGTCCGCACGACTAACTTTTTCCACGAGGGAAGACACAGGGTGGTCGTATGAGCAAGCTACGCGTGCTCGTTCTTGTTCGCGAAGGCCACGTCCCGCCGGAAACGTTGAAAGGTGTCAGCGACAAAGATCTGGATGCTTGGAAAGCCGAGTTTGATGTTTGTGAGACCTTGCGGCGTTTGGGCCACGAGATTTTGCCGCTGGGTGTCTATGACGACCTGGGACCGATCCGAAAAGCACTCCGAGAGTTCGAGCCTGACATCACGTTCATGATGCTGGAAGAATTCCATGGCGTGGTGACCTATGACTTTGCCGTGATCAGTTATTTGGAACTGATGCAACAGCCTTACACCGGATGCAACCCTCGCGGATTGTTGTTAAGCAAAGACAAAGCACTTTCGAAAAAGGTGCTGACGTATCATCGCATTCCGACACCTCGCTTTGCGGTGTTTCCGGTCGGTCGTACGATTCATCGCCCCAAGAAACTCTCGTTTCCACTGTTCGTCAAATCGGTTGTCGAGGATGCTTCCTTTGGAATCGCGCAGGCGTCGATTGTTCACAACGACGATGCGCTTGCCGAACGTGTGCGATTTGTCCACGAAAAAACCAACGACGACGTGATCGCGGAACAATACATCGAGGGCCGAGAGCTTTACGTTGGGGTCCTGGGGAATAATCGATTAAAAACATTTCCGGCGTGGGAGATGAACTTTGGTGACATGCCCGACGACATCGCTCGGATCGCGACCAGCCAAGTGAAATGGAATCGCAAGTACCAAGAACGCTATGGGATCACGACTCACGCGGCGGCCGATTTGGATGACGTGACGGCCGAGCGTATTTCGAAGCTGTGCAAGCGCGTCTATCGAGCGCTAAACATGAGCGGCTATGGGCGGATGGACTTGCGGATGACCGAGTCTGGCGAGATTTATGTGATCGAAGCTAACGCGAATCCCAATATCGAATACGGCGAAGACTTTTCGGAGTCAGCCGAGGTCGCTGGGATCACGTATGAACAGCTGTTGCAGCGAATCCTGAATCTCGGGCTGAACTACAAGGCCGCTTGGATGACGAGTTGAGCAAGACGCGCACCGGCCGGCGCGTGTTCAGCTATAGACGTCCTTTCGATTGCATTTTTTGCGACACGGCCGGTCACTGCGGGCCAATGGCCCTCGCGCGTTTCTCAGAACGGCCAAAAGAGTTCCGTCGCGGTTGCCGGCATCCCGCCAGCGATGGCTCGGCTGGATATTTGCGTTTGGCATCCCCCGGTTAGGCATTGCCCGCCACGCCATGCGGACTTGCAATTATGCTGGACGGCTTGAAACCGCGGCGCGTAAATGATTCCGCGGTCATGATCGGATTCACAGCGGGGAGATGATGCGAAACGCTTTAGCCATCCTGTCGTTAACGCTTATGCTGGCCGCCACCGCGTCCGCGCAGAGTGACGTTTCGACCGAGCCGGTCATCGGGCTGCGCGACAATCGGCCCGACGACTATGCGCTGACCGGTGCCACCGTCGTGACCGAACCGGGACGGGTGATTCACAACGCCACCGTCTTGATCCGAGACACCGCGATCATCGCAGTCGGCACGGATGTCGAGATCCCTGCTGGATTCATGAACTTGGACTTCAGCGGGCGATATATCTATCCCGGCTTGATCGATGCGTTTGGTGAAGTGGACGTTGCGACGGATCCGGTCGACGGCAAAGCGGGCTATTGGAATAGGCACATCACGCCCGAGCGGTCGGCAAAGATGGTCGCAGCAAAGCTGGACGGCCCCATCGAAAAACTTCGCTCGCAAGGCATCACGAGTCGCGTGGTCGCGCCCCAGGGAGGCATCTTGAAAGGCAGCAGCGCGGTGGTGCTGTTGAATGACGAACATCGCGGCCGCACCCTGTTGAAACCCAGTGCATGGCAACACGCCCAGTTGACGGTTCCCAAGGATCGTCGCGGTCAGTCGTATCCGAACTCACCGATGGGCGCCGTGGCGCTGCTCAGGCAATCGATTTACGATGCTCGCTGGTACGAAAAAGCCTGGGATGCCTATCGGTCGACGCCGACGCTGCCGAGACCGCAAACGAATGTTTCGTTGGAATTCCTCGCCGAATCAATCCGCAACGACACGTTTGTGTTTGATGCCCAGAACGATCGGATGGCGGTGCGGGCCGATCGGATCGCGAAAGAGTTTTCGCTGGCCATCATCATTCGCGGATCTGGGCAAGAGTATCGGCAGCTTGATGAAATCGCCGCGACGCATCACCCAATCTTGTTGCCGGTGGATTTTCCAAAGCCGCCCCATGTGACGACCGCCGATGCGGCGCAAGAGATCACGTTAAAGGAGCTGATGCATTGGCATTTTGCACCGGAGAATCCGGCCATGCTGGCCGCCGCGGGGGTGACGATATGTCTGACCACCGACGGCCTAGAGGATCCGGCAAAATTCTTGTCTCAGGTTCGCATTGCCGTTTCGCGTGGGCTGGCGAAGGATGATGCTTTGGCGGCCATGACGACGAATCCAGCGACACTATTGGGAATTGACCAGCATGTCGGTTCCGTTCGCCCCGGTATGCTGGCGAATTTGGTCATCACCGACGGAGAGCTGTTCGATGAAGACACCGAGGTGTTGGAAACATGGGTGGCCGGACAGCAATTTGTGATCGTTGAGTCCGACGAACCGAGCCTCGACTCTGTGGTGGGCACCTGGGAATTGGTGTTTGATATTGGATCGCAACCGTTGAGCGCGCACATGGTCATTGATCGTCGGGATGACAAGCTGTCGGCAAAATTGGTCGCGCCGGGCGCCGCCGACGCCACGGATCCCGAAAACAGAGAGGATCCCCAAAACAAAAAGGATTCTGACGACGCAAATGAGACCGACGAGTCCGCGTCGTCCAGAATCGACGGCGAATCGGTTGCAAAGTCCGACGATGAAACGACTGACCAGACCAATGACTTGGATTCCCAAACGTCCGAGCAGGATGAGGCGAAACCAAAGTCCATCCGGCTCCGCCAATTCGTACGGACGCGCGATCGAATCACCGCAACGGTCGACCTTAGCAAGTTCAGCAAGCAGCTTCCCGGTGGTGCGTCCAAGATCACGTTCCTGACCATCGAAGACCCCGAGGGCGAGATTTCGATCATGGGAAATCTTGTGGTCGCCGACGGGTCACGGAGTCATATCGATGTTCGGCACATTGATGAAGAGCCCGCCGGTGACGATCCGGCGTCTGCCGACGAGGATTCCTCTGCCGACAATGATGCGCCTGCGAGCGAACCGGTTGTCGAACCGCCCGTTCGCCTGGCGGCCGCCGACAAAGACAAATCAGACGAGACGTTGGACCAGCCGGACGAGGAAGGCCCCGCCCCGATTGAATTATTGTTCCCCCTTGGCGCTTATGGTTTGACCGAGCCGATCGCGGATGCACCTACCGTACTCTTCCGCGGCGCGACGGTCTGGACGTGTGACGATTCGGGTAAGTTGCCCCGGGGCGACGTGCTGATTCAAAACGGAGTCATCGCCGACGTTGGTGCGAATCTTTCGGTCCCCAGCGGTTGCCAAGTCATCGACGCCCGGGGCAAGCACATCACGCCGGGCCTGATCGATTGTCATTCGCACATGGGTACCGACGGTGGTGTCAATGAATCCGGCCAAGTCATCACGGCGGAAGTTCGCATCGGCGACTTTATCGACAACAGCGATATTTCCATTTATCGGCAACTCGCCGGTGGGCTGACGATCGCAAACGTCTTGCACGGATCGGCGAACCCGATCGGTGGGCAAAACCAAGTCATCAAGTTGCGTTGGGGGCAAACGATGGACGGTCTGCGAATGACCGAGGCCCCACCAGGGATCAAATTCGCGTTGGGCGAAAATGTCAAACGCAACCGATCGCGATACCCGAACACTCGCATGGGCGTGGAACAAATCATTCGCGATCAACTGTTGGCCGCGCGTGAATATGAATCCGGCTGGCGTCGCTGGCACGCCGGACAGCGCGATGCACTGCCCCCCCGAGTCGATTTGCAATTGGAAGCGATGTCGGAAGTCGGGCATGGGCAACGCTGGATTCATTGCCACAGTTACAGGCAGGACGAGATCGTCGCCACTCTGGACGTGTTAGAGGAATTCGGCGTACGCATCGGAACCTTGCAACACATCCTCGAAGGATACAAAGTGGCGGATCGGATGGCGGCACACGGTGCGATGGGATCAAGTTTCTCGGATTGGTGGGCTTACAAGTTCGAAGTCTATGATGCGATCCCGTACAACGGCGCGGTGATGCACGAGCAAGGCGTCGTTGTGTCGTTCAACAGCGATGATGCCGAACTGGCACGTCGGTTGAATACCGAGGCAGCCAAGGCGACCAAGTACGGCGGCCTCAGTGACGAAGAGGCGCTGAAGTTTGTGACACTGAATCCGGCCAAACAATTGCGGATCGATTCACTCGTCGGTTCGATCACCGTGGGCAAACACGCGGACTTGGTCCTTTGGAATGGCCCGCCGTTGTCGACGACGACGCGTTGTGAACAAACTTGGATCGATGGGCGACTTTATTTCGATCGCAATGCAGACGCTCGGATGCGCGCCCGCGACGCACGATTACACGCGCGGCTCGTCCAGCTCGCACTGGGTCAGGGGGACGGCGGGTCAAGTCCTGACAAGTCGGTCGATGAAGAGGATCGTTGGCTAAGGTACGACGAGTTCTGTGGTGCCAGCGGTGGCAATGCAAACGGTTTCGAAGCGGAGGCGGTTCGGTGAATAACGCAAGGAATATTCTGCTGGTGGGGTTGATGATTGTTGCAGGTGACGCGGCGATGGCCCACGACCAGATCCCTGGTGCAGCACAGCAGCACCCCATTGTGATTCGCGGGGGTACGATTCATGTCGTTGATGGCCCCGATATCCAGAACGGCGACGTACTGTTCGATGATGGCAAGATCGTTGCGGTCGGACGCGATATCCAGGTTCCCGAAGACGCGACGACCATCGATGCGACCGACAAGCATGTCTATCCCGGCTTGATCGAGCCAATGACGGACCTGGGACTGCGCGAGATCAGCGCTGTTGATGAGACCGTTGATCGCATCGAGCGCGGTGATCGCAATCCAAACGTGCGGTCGTGGATCGCGATCAATCCTGACAGCGAATTGATTCCCGTTGCGCGCGCCGGCGGTGTGTTGTTGGCGATGACCAGTCCCAGCGGAAACTGGATTCGTGGACAAGCTGCGGTTGTGCAACTTGACGGCTGGACGCCCGCCGAAATGACGCTGAAAGCACCTGCGGGCCTTTGCATTAACTGGAACGCAATGCACCCTCGCGATGAGGATCCGAAAAAGCAAGCCAAGAAACAGGCCGAGAAGTACACCGAGCTGGAAGCACTGTTTGACGAAGCCCGCCGGTACGGGCAAGCTCGATCATCACGCCCGGATCAAACCCCAACGGATGTCCGCTTGGAAAGCTTGCTGCCGGTAATCGAAGGCCGTTTGCCAATCATCGCCGAAGCCGATCGAGAGTCGGTGATCGAGTCCGCCGTTGCTTTCGCTCAAACGAACGGGCTCGATTTGATCATCTATGGTGGCTACGACGCACCGCAATGCGCGGAACTATTAAAACGGTACGACGTCCCCGTCATCGTGGCGGCGGTCTATCGACTGCCGCTTCGCCGTCACGATCCGTACGACGCGGCGTACACATTGCCGCAGCGTTTGCAATCCGCGGGGGTCAGGTTTTGTATTGCCGGCGAAGGCCCGGGGTATCCCGGTGGTGCTTCCAATACACGCAATCTGCCCTACCATGCCGCATGTGCCGCCGCTTACGGACTGCCGCTCGGTGAAGCGCTGCGGTCGATCACTTTGTCTGCTGCGGAAATTCTCGGCGTCGACGACCGCGTTGGTTCAATCACCGTCGACAAGGATGCAACCCTTATCATCGTCGACGGCGATGTCTTGCAAACCCATAGCCACGTCGTGACGGCATACGTCCAGGGACGCGAAGTGGACCTGGGCAGCCGACACAAAACGCTCTACGAAAAATATCGCCAGAAATACGAACGTTGATCGTCGAAACGAATCTGACGATCGTTTGATGGTCCTGTGCAGGCTTACGTTTTCGCCAGTTGATCAGTCGCCCGATGGAAAAATGTAATCCGTGTCGATGACCTGAGTCATGGCGGCGGCGGCCAGAATCATCAACAGCATCATCATGCGTGGTCCCCAGCGGTCGCGCATGTCGTCGTACTGTTCGGGGCGCATCCCCCGCAGCCACAAGATGAATGACGATCCGATCATGATCGTCAAAACATTCACCGTGACCAGCAATAATGGCCCCGTGACAGCAATGCCCTCGTCACTGGTTCCCCACCGTCCGAACGCCAGCTGCAGTCCTGCTGTGGATATGGGCGGTACCAAGGCGGCAGCGATCGCCGCGCCCGCCAGTGCCGAAGAAAGGTGTGCTCGCGTTCGGGCATACGCCGCCGCGATGCCTCCCACCAAGCCGACACAGAAATCCAGTGGACTGGGGCGACAGCGTGCCCACATTTCCTGTGTGATGTCAGGTTTTTGAAACAGCATCACCAGCCATCCGAACAGCATGCTGGAGACGATTGCGCCGACAAAACCAATCGTGATCGTCAACAGTGCCGATCGAAACAGCGGTCGATTCCCATAAGCGAGCGCCATGCCGGCACCCAAAATAGGCGTCATCAGGGGGGCGATCAGCATGGCGCCGATAATGACGGCCGCGGAGTTTTGTAGCAGCCCGAACGCAGCCAACATCGATGCGGCCGACATCAACCCGAGAAATTCGAGGTTCGGTCTCGATCCTTCTTCCAGAGTGTTCGCGAGTGCAATGCGTTCGTCTCGCTGCATGCGCGGTGCGACGGTTTCCGCCCATTGTTCGACACGGGAATAAAACGATTGCGTGATCGATTCCCCGTCTCGGATCATCGCGATCGAAGTTTCGGCGGACGAATGGATTAAAGCGAATCCGGCTTTGTAGGTTGGGTCGTTCCGGTTAACCGAAGAGATTCCGAACCAAATGCAATCGTCTGCAGTGACACGTCCGCTTTCGATTTCAGTGATGATTTCGTCACGCAATTGGTCGCCGTCTTCGGCCGTGGGACGCAAGACATGCTTTGGGATCAGTCCCAGCAGGGTTTCGCACGCGAGCGACGCTAACGGAACAGGGGCTTGGACGGCTTGGAAGAGATGGTCTGCGGATTCTGGCGGACCAACTTTGGTGCGGACCCACAGGGTTTGAATGGGCGATCGTTCAAAGACAACGCGTTGTAAGTCGTTCGAGTCGGTCGCCTGAATCATCAACAGCAGCGAGGCGTTGACGGTGCGAGCCCAATCCAGCACGGCGTCGCCATTTTCAGGCACAATCGCCGTTTTTTTGAATCGATTGGGTTCTCCGTCGTCGGATTCATCCGCATCGCGAGCGACAAATTTTTCGGCATGCGCGAGCAGAACCTTTCGGTCTTCACCCGCGACGACGATGTGCGCGTCTTGCGCCTTTTGGGCGGCAATTTTTCGACACCACAGCACACCGTATCGGAGTTGTTCTTCAGAGCCGACGACCAGGACAATCGACATCAATTGTTACCGAACACGACTTCGTCGCGTGTCAGTATCTTGTCGCCGTCCGCGTCTAACTGATCGAACACTTTCCACAAAAGTCGTGGCGTCTCGCGGCGCGCGAGCTTTCCGTCGCCATCACCATCCAACTGGTCGAATTTGCGAATCTGAACTGCGTTGCGGATTAACGCGGCAGCCCGTTCTCGTCTCGACGGGGCATTCGCCGTTTCGGTATCGCCGCTTTCGCCTAGCGGAACCGCGAAGTGGTAGTATCCGATCATCATCTCGTCCCACGTTTGGTCGCCCCAGTGAACGGTTTGGGTCGGATCGGGATTGTTCAAATTCTCTTCGCTGTTATCAAACACCGCGGTACACAGAAAACGTTCGCCGCCATCCAGATGACGAGGTTCGGCCAGGGCGTAAGTTGTCTGCCAATTGAAATCGTATTCAGGGATGTCCAAGATCGTTTCACGTTTGCCGCGGCTTTCCAATTCATACCGGTAAGACTTGCCGCGAACGTGCATGTGTGGGCTCATGCTTAACAAGACGGCGTCTTCGGGGAATCGCGGACTCGATGCCGAGACGGTGTAATCGGGTTCGCCCGGCGGAATCGACAGGCGGTGTTGTACTGCGCTGGTCGTTATGACTTCGTGCGTGATGGAATCTGGATGGGCAAAGACCAGTCCCAGTTGGCTTTGGTCCTCTTGAGGTGTCCCAATGGGTGTGTAATGGACCTGGAAAATCAATTCGCTGCCGGCCTTGATCCGTTTCGCATAGCCCTTGGGCGCTGGTTCCACTCGCGCACCGGGAACGTATCCCACCAGAAAACCTCGTGCCCCATCTCCGACGCGTTGTCCTTTCGGAACCGCGAAAGCCAGAATATGGTGAACGACTTCGCGATTGCCTGGTTTCAGCTCGGCAGCTTCTAGCCAAACGTCTTCGGTGAATTTTGGGTCGACGCGAAAATACTGATAACGAACGGCGCCCGATGCCGGCACGTCGAAAGGTTTCGGGCTGACGTCGAAGACGCGATCGGGTTCTCGCGGCAACTGCCAGCCGGCGACAAACGGCGGCAGTTCTGGCAAGTCGCTTAGGTCACCGGCCGGCGCACCGGCATCGGCCCACTTGATCAACGTTTGTTTCTCTTCGTCCGTCATGCTGCGATCGTTCGCGAACTCGGCGTGGTCTGTTGTGGCGTGCCATGGCGGCATGCGTTTTTCGGCGACGACTTCTGCGATCATGTCGGCCCAGCCGGCAACCTCGTCGTAATCGGTTAGCGAGAACGGTGCGATTTCGCCGTCGCGATGACATTCGACACAACGTCGCGCGAGGATCGGTGCGACATGCGAGCCGTACGTGATCTCACTTTCCGGGTCGGCTGATTTGGTGCGTCCGATGATGCATCCGACGGTGCCGGTTCGCGGCACCGAAACCTCTCGTCCACTGAGTAGTTCCTCTAATGCGATTCGCAAGTCTTTGCGTCGTGGTTCGTCGCGTACATATCCGATGCCATACTGATCATCGACGCGGCCGCGGTATCGCAGTTTGCGTTGGGCGTCAAAGACAAACATCTCTGGGGTTCGCTGGGCCTTTAAGTCGTCAGCAAGCCGATTGCCAGCGTCCTTGAGTACTGGAAACGTTAGCTCTTGTCGCGACGCAAATGACGCGATCTCTGCCAGCGAGTCTTGGCGGTTGCTCATCACCGCGATGACTTTCACCGAACGTGATTCGTAATCGCTGGCAATTTCGGCCAAGCGGACCGCGTACAGTTTTGCCAGCGGACATTCCGTTCCCATGAATGCCACGACCAGCAACGAATCATCGGCAAAATCGTCCAGCGTCCACAGCCGGCCGCGAAAGTCCTGCAGATCGATTCGGCTGAGAGTCGATTCGTTGTTCGTTTCCGCCGTCGCCGGCAAGGCCGTCAACGGCATCGCCATTGCGAAGGCGACCCAGATACATAAATATCGCATCGAGATACCGATCACTTGAGGATAAGGGACCACCACATATTAACAGCCCGTCGATTCGCTGGCGATGTTGAATTCTTGGCATCCAGACGCCACGATGGTGGCTCGGTCGGTGGCGATGCGGGTTGATCGCATCGCCGCGGGACGAGACGATTCGTACCAAACCGTGTCGCTTTCTGACAAAATATTGATTCCTGGCAAGCCGTTATGGAAAGCCTGACACGCGTACTCGGTTCTCTGCTGGGGCAACCGTGTCAGGTCCACGATCATCGGGCTGTCGGGGGCGGGTGCATCAGTGACGCCATGCGGGTCACCGTCTCGATTGACAGCGACGCACCGACCCGCCTGTTTCTTAAACGAAACGAGGCGTCGATGGAGGACAACTTTCGATGCGAAAAGTTGGGACTGGTGCAGTTGGCCGCTGCGAACGTGATCCGTGTTCCGATTCCGCTCGCGGTTGGTTGCGTCGACGGCCAAGCATGGTTGGTCACCGACTGGATCGACCAAGCCGAAATGCCGAGCGATTTTTTCGGTGTCTTTGGTCGGCAGTTGGCCCAATTACACCGGGCGACGCTGGGCCGTGAGATCGGATGGCCGCGAGACAACTATTTGGGGGCGGCGCCGCAGCAAAACTCACCGGCACCGACCTGGCACGATTTCGTGGCCGAGCGACGTCTTGGGTTTCAGCTTCGCTGGGCCGTCGATCAGCGGTTGGCCGATTCACGTTTGTCGTCTGACGTTCAAGCCATTATCAATCGTCTGCCCGATCTGTTGGTCGGACGCGATCCCCAGACGTCGCTGCTGCACGGTGATTTGTGGCGGGGAAACTATCTGTGTGACGAAACGGGCAACCCTGTGATCATTGATCCCGCGGTCTATCGCGGGTGCCGTGAGGCCGAATTCGGGATGATCCGCTTGTTCGGTTCATGCCCGGCATCGTTCGAACAGGCATATGATCAGGCTTTCCCGTTGCCCGATGGTTGGCAAAGGCGGGTGAGTGTCTATGTTCTATATCATCTGCTGAACCATCTGAATCTGTTCGGACGGGGATACCTGAGCCAGTGTCATCAGGTGGCAGCTGAGGTTCTTCAATCATCCACCTGAGATCCATCGTCCAACGTCATGCTTGCAGCCCGAGTGATTCCATGTCTTGATGTGCACGGCGGACGTGTGGTCAAAGGCACCAACTTTGTCAACTTGCGTGACGCCGGCGATCCGGTTGAGGTCGCGCGGCGATATGAAGCCGAGGGTGCCGATGAATTAGTCTTTCTAGACATCACCGCCAGTCACGAAGAACGTGACATTATCTTGGACGTCGTGCGTCGAACTGCCGAGCAAGTCTTTATGCCGTTGACCGTCGGTGGCGGTGTGCGATCGATCGACGATGTCCGAGCCTTATTGTCGGCCGGGTGCGACAAGGTCTCGATCAATTCGGCCGCCTGCAAAGACCCCGACTTCGTGCGTCGTGCCGCCGATCGATTCGGCAGCCAGTGCATCGTCGTCAATATCGATCCCAAGCGGGTCCAGAAAGACGGCCAAGAGGTTTGGGAAGTGCACATCCACGGTGGCCGAACGCCGACCGGATTGATGGCCGTCGATTGGGCTCGGGAAGTCGAGCGGTTGGGGGCAGGCGAAATCGTCTTGACCAGCATGGACGCCGATGGCACTCGCGACGGATACGATTTGCCGGTGACAGCGGCCGTCAGCGAAGCCGTCACGATTCCGGTCGTGGCCAGCGGCGGCGCCGGACACCCCGATCACTTGGCCGACGCCATCCTGAAAGGCAAAGCCGACGCGGCGCTTGCCGCCAGTATCTTTCACTTCGGTCAGTTCACCATCGCCGAAACCAAGCAAACGATGCGGGATGCGGGAATCCCCGTTCGGTTATAACTGCGGTTATAGATCGCGGTTATAAACCGCGGAATTACCGGCGGTTGTACCGTTCCGTTATGACGTTGGGGGCATGCCCCCGGTTACAGCGCCCGGTGACGGATACAGCGTCTGGTGACGGTTACAGCGTCCGGTGAAGTTTACGGTGTCCGGTTGCTTTGCCGCCGCCTCTGGCATCTGCGATCGGTTGAAGAAAAAAAGCGACCCCGTGCCAACACCCCCATCGTTGCTGGACGGGATCGATCGTCGCCGGGTCGGTCGCCATTGATCGGAGCCTGGTCCCCAGCCGGGCCAGCTTTGGCGGTCGCGCCACCTTGACCATTTTGCGTGTTAGGGATTACACCTTGGATGCGCAACCGACGTGAATCCGCTCGCCTGAAAACACCCATTTAAAGCCTTTTGCCGTGACTGACATTGTTCCTGTTCGAAACGCTCTGATCAGTGTTAGTGATAAGCTCGGTTTGGCCGACTTGGCTGCTGGCCTGCAACGCGCTGGTGTAACCATCTACAGCACCGGCGGTACACGTCGGCACCTGGAACAATCGGGTGTGGATGTGCGTGATGTCGCTGAGTACACCGGTTTTCCGGAAATGATGGATGGACGCGTGAAGACGCTGCATCCGAAGATCTTCGGCGGCATCTTGGCGATCCGCGATCGCGACGACCATATGGATGCGGTCGAGGACCACGGCATGGTGCCGTTCGATCTGGTTGTCGTGAATTTGTATCCGTTTGCCGCGACCGCAGCTCGCCCCGGCGTGACTCGCGAGCAGTGTGTGGAACAGATCGACATCGGCGGTCCCAGTCTGGTGCGTGCCGCTGCAAAGAATCATGCCGACGTGGCGGTCGCGACCAGTCCCGAACAGTACGGCGAAATTCTGGCACAGCTTGATTCGGCCGGAGGCACCTCGATGGACCTTCGATCTCAATTGGCGGGCGATGCATTCGATCACACCGCAGCCTATGACCGAGCCATTGCCGATTACATGCGTGGCGATTCGATTAGCGGCGAGTTTCCAGCCAGCATGCACTTGGCGCTTCGCCGTAAAACACATTTGCGTTACGGCGAGAACCCGCATCAGCGCGCGGCGTTGTATACCGATCCGTCGATTCGTTCGGCAAATCTAGTGTCGGCCCGACAATTGAGCGGAAAGGAATTGTCGTACAACAATTTGTTGGACTTGGATGCGGCGTTGGATATCGTCCGCGGGTTCAGCGAGCCGGCGTCGTCGGTGATGAAGCACAACAATCCTTGCGGGGCCGCAACGGACGTCAAGCTATCGCGTGCGTGTGAGAAAGCGTTGGCCGGTGATCCGCTTAGCGCGTTTGGTTCGGTGTTGGGTTTCAATCGAACCGTCGACGTCGAGACAGCCGAATTGTTATGCCAGCCCGGATTGTTTATCGAAGCGATCGTCGCGCCGGATTTCGAAGCCGGCGCGGTCGGCCTGCTGACCACGAAGCCACGTTGGCGAGAAAACGTGCGTTTGATGCAAGTCGGTTTGCTCGACGATGCCCCATCGTCAATCGAACGGCGCTTCATCAGCGGCGGAATGTTGGTCCAGGACGCCGATCGAATGCCCAGTGCGCCGCTACAGTGGAAAACGGCGACGAAGACCGAGGTGCCTCGCGAGCTTTGGGACGACATCTCGTTCGGATGGGAAATGGTCCGCCACGTCAAGAGCAACGCCATCGTCTTGGCCAAAGACACCTCGTTGATCGGCGTCGGAGCCGGTCAGATGAGTCGTGTTGACAGTGTCGAGATCTCGATTGATAAAGCTGGCGACCGTGCTGCCGGAAGCATTCTGGCGAGCGACGCTTTCTTTCCCTTCCCCGACTCGATCGAATCGGCTGCCGAAGCCGGCGTTGTCGCGATCGTACAGCCCGGCGGTTCCCGCCGCGATGACGAAGTGATCGAAGCCTGTGACCAACACAACTTGCCAATGGTGATGACGGGACGCCGTCATTTCAAACACTGATGACGATCCTTGACGAAATCCTGGTCAAGACGCGGCAGACCATTCAATCGGACCGGACTCAACGGACCGAGATCGAGCTTGAATCGATCGTTGTCGACATGCCGCCGTGTCGTGATTTTCATGCCGCACTGGCCGTCGGCGATTCGGTACAGCTGATCGCAGAAGTCAAGCGCGCCAGCCCGTCGGCAGGACAGATACGCGAAGATTTTGATCCGGTCGCCATCGCAACTTGCTATGCCCAATCCGGCGCGGCGTGCATCAGCGTTTTGACCGACGAACCGTTTTTCCAAGGATCGCTCGAATATTTGCGCGACATTCGCGCGGCCGTCGATGTGCCACTGCTTCGCAAAGACTTTATTGTCGATCGGTATCAGCTATTGCAAGCGCGGGCTGCCGGTGCGGACTGTGTGCTGCTGATTGCGGAGTGCCTTTCTCCGGCCCAGCTTGTCGAACTTCATGACCAAGCAGCCGAGCTTGGGCTGCAAGCCTTGATCGAGTTGTTCCAGCCGGACAACCTGGATGCCGTGTTGGCAACCGGAACAAGACTCGTTGGCGTGAACAATCGTGATCTGCACACGTTCGAGACCACGCTGCAGCACACCTTGCGGCTGCGGCCTTTGATTCCGGACGATCGCCTGGTCGTCGGTGAAAGCGGAATTCGCACGCACGACGACTTGCTGATGTTGGGCAAAGGCGGGGTGAAAGCGGTTCTGGTGGGTGAATCACTCATGCGACAAGACGATATCGCGGCGGCAACGCGTCGGTTGTTGGGAAATTCGGTGGACAAGTAATTAGGGTGTTGGCATGCGTTGGTCGGACGGTGTCGTTACCGGTTCCGAGATCGTCCGTCGCGAAGCCCCAGCGCAGCCGGCGAACACGAATGTCCTTGTCCTCTCCGATGAACTAAATGTCTGAACGGTTCCAAATCGGCCACCGCGGCGTTGCTGCTATCGGCGGAATCATGTTGCTGTTGGGACTTGGGGCCACCGCCGCGCGAGTCGTCAAGCAATATCAGACGCCCGGCCCGTTCGATGAAGCGCGGCAAGGCATGTGCGATTTTCACAACGGTATTTACTTCCCCACGCGAGCATTGCTTGCTGGCGAAAGTCCTTACGGTGCGAGGTACGCGTCAGAGTATCCGGTCGCCCGGCAGATACCCTTCTTTTCGCCCGCGATCCTGGTGCTGCACATCCCCTTGGCGGTGCTGCCCCTGCATGTGGCCGAGGTACTGTACTTTTTAATCAGTATTGGATTAGTGATCGTGACCGGTGCGGTCTGCGCGGCCGCATCCGGATTGCCGCGCCGCATCGATGCAATCTTGGTGATCTCTGCTGCAATCGTGTTTGCGCGCGGAGGCCACATCACGCTGTTTGATGGTTACTTTACTTTCGAGTTGATGTTAGCAACGTTTTTGGCGATCCACTGGGGCGGTCGCAAGCCGTTTTGCGCTGCACTTGCGTTGGTGGTCGTTTCCGCAAAGCCGACTTACATCATTCCGCTCGGCTTTCTGATGTTCGCTCGCGGGAACTACAAATCACTTTCGATCGGAGCGGTGCTCAGTATCCTTGCCGCCGCGGGACCGTTTCTGTGGTTGGCGTCAAATCACGGTGGCGGCGATCTGGTCACAGGCGCCAAAGATATCGTGCGGCAGATTCAAGAGTCGCAAGAGATTCACCGCGGCATGCTGGACGAGTCTCCGGTCCATTCCTGGACACGAATCGACTTGCTGTCCGTGATTGCAAAGTGGATGCAGTCGGCGCCTGCGGAGAAGGCGCATCTGGCGGTGATGCTGGCACTGTTGTTGCCACCGATGGCGGTGCTGCACCGGCGGCGGCGACAGGGCTTGGACGATGGTGTCGCTGGTATCACGGGGGCAATTGTGATCACATCGATGCTGGTCAGTTTGTATCACCAGTCCTATGACGCGGTATTGATGTTCGCGCCGGCGGTCGCTGTGCTTGCCGGTGCATTGCCGCAATGGCGGCGGATTGGCGTGCCACAGCGAATCGGGTTGGCGGCGTTGATGTTGGTCCCCGCCTACAACTATTTATCGACGCGGATGTTTCTGAATCGACTCGATCCGTCGCTCGAGATGGTTCACGTCCTGACAAGTGTCAACGGAGTCGCGTTGGCAATTGTGCTAGGGCTGGTCTGTCTTCTAGGTGTCCGTGCGAGGCGTCCGCCAGAATTCGATGGCGCAATGTCGTCATAACGAATCTTCTTGGTGCTAAGGCGTTCACCGCTGTTCCGGTTGTATCGATTGTAGGGACGGCGATTCGCTGGTGCAGATACTTGTGACGACAGCTGCCTAGTAAACGCGTAGCTTTGGTGGACAAAAGATCCGGATCATAAATTCGGATCAACTTGCTCAGTCCGTATCTCTGGCTAAACTGTGTATCCAGCATAACCGCCAGCGACACACCTCGTGCCAGGACACCATGAGTCAACATACCGAAGAAACACCCGAGAATTCTGACGCACACGCATCTTCTCAAAACGGAACGGCGCTAAGCACTCGCGGCGGAGTTGAGAATCGTGACTCGGTTCGCTTTCGCGCCTCGAAAGTGTTCATGGCATTGCCGGCATACAACGAGCAAGAAGCATTGCCAGAACTGCTCGAACGGATTGGCGAAGCGTTTGCGGATTCCGGCATCCCATACGAAGTCGTGATCGTCGACGACGGCAGTAGCGATGACACGGCAAAGATTGCATCGCAAATGTCGTTTCAAATGCCGATCCATTTGGTTCAGCACCAGCAGAACCAAGGGCTGGGTGTCACGCTACGTGATGGTTTGCGTGAAGCCGTCGATCGCGCCGGCGAGCGTGACATCATCGTCACCATGGACGCCGACAACACACACCCGCCCGGGTTGATCGATCGAATGGTTCGCATGATCCACGAAGGCTGTGATGTCGTGATCGCGTCGCGTTTTCAACCCGGCGCTCGCGTGATGGGGGTACCGATCGAACGCCACTTCCTTAGCATCGGTGCTCGCGCGCTCTTCACGTTGCTGTTTCCGACCAAGGGTGTCCGCGACTACACATCGGGGTATCGCGCCTATCGTGCATCGGTCATTCGTGCCGCGTTCGCCGAACACGGTGACAACTTTGTTGGCGAAACAGGATTTTCGTGCATGGCCGATGTTCTGCTAAAACTCCGTCGCCAAGGCGCGATGTTCGGTGAAGCACCGTTGCGTTTGCGGTACGACCAAAAAGGCGGTGAGAGCAAGATGCGCGTCCTGCACACTGTCTGGCTGACATTGAAAATGTTGGGACGACATCGCGTCGGAGCTAGCTGAGGGTGGCGGCGTCATCGTTCAGCAAGGATTCAGAGTCAAGCAAGGAAGATTCACCGCGCAGTCGTTGGCTGGTCGTTGGCGGTGGAGTGATGGGGCTCAAGATCGCCAGAGACTTGGTCGCACGCGGCCAGTCCGTCACCATTGCCGAAGCGGCACCACAATTCGGTGGTTTAACAAGCGCTTGGCAACTGGGCGATGCGACGTGGGATCGCTTTTATCACGTGACACTGCTCAGTGATTCGAAACTGCGCGAGCAATTGGCCGAACTCGATCTGGAGAAAGAAATCGAGTGGGTGAAAACCAAAACCGGTTTCTATTCCGGCGGCCGACTGCTTTCGATGAGCAACACGGCCGAGTTCTTGAGGTTCCCACCGCTGAACATCATCGAGAGGTTGCGGCTCGGTGGAACCATCTTCTACGCATCAAAAATCAAGAGTTGGCGGCGGCTAGAAAAACTCTCGGTCGAAAAATGGCTTCGTCGCTGGTCGGGAAATGGTGCCTTTGAAAAGGTCTGGCTGCCACTTTTAAAGGCCAAATTGGGCGAAGCCTATCAACAGACATCGGCCGCGTTCATCTGGGCGCACACGGCCCGAATGTACAAGGCTCGTCGCAGTGGCGCCAAGAAAGAGATGTTCGGATATGTGCCCGGCGGCTACGCGCGAATACTGCAGCACTGGGTCGATTGGTTACAGCAGCGAGATGTCCGCATGTTGGCCGGCCACCCGGTCCGGGCGGTGCAAAAAAACGATGATGGCTTAGCGGTTGATTTCGGCGACGGACGCGTCGAGACGTTCGACAACGTTGTCTCGACGATCGCGTCACCATTGATCGCACGTTCTTGCGACCAGTTGACGGATTCGGAGAAAAGCAAGCTCGAAAATATCCGCTACCTCGGTGTCGTCTGTGCATCGTTGCTGATGCGTAAGCCGATCAGCGAGTACTACGTCACCAACATTACCGACACCTGGGTGCCGCTGACCGCCGTGATCGAAATGTCGACCATTGTCGATCCGGATACGCAGCTTGGTGGCAAGCATCTGGTTTACTTGCCCAAGTATCTGCCCGATGACCATGACGGACTGAACGAATCCGACGAGGACTACAAGGAAAAGTGTTTGTCGACGCTGGAAAAGATGTACGACCACTTCTCGCGAGACCAAGTTGTTGATTTCAAGGTCGCGCGTGCAAAATATGTCGCTGCTTTGGCGACGATCGACTACAGCACGCGGTTGCCGCCGATCGTCACCAGCGTGCCGGGATTCTATGCGCTGAACTCGGCACACATCCTGGAAGGCAACTTGAACGTGAACGAAACGATCACGCTCGGTGAGACCAAGTTGGCCGATGAAGTCTGGCCTGACTACCAGGCGCGATGCCGCGCCGGAACGGTCCAGTCGCTCGAGGAAGTCGGTGTCTCGAGCTAGCTTCGCCGTCGGGGCGGGCTAACTTTCGCCGTCGGGACGAACTAGCGTTCACCGTCAGGACGAGCTAACTTTCGCCGTCAGGTCGGGGCGGCTTGTAGGCGATGTCTTGCCACTTGATGCCCTTGTCCATCGGTTCGATCTGCATGATGCGGTATCCGTTCTGGTACAGACGGACGGTGCCCGTGGACTGGCTGACCACAACAGCGATCGCCTTGGTCCGCCGCGTGATCGCGGCGGCCGCCCAGTGGCGCGAACCCAGTCCGCGAGACATGTTCAGGTCTTCGTGCAGGACTTCCAACATCTGACGACTGCGTTCGATGATTCCGTCAGCGGTAATGACAAACGCACCGTCCAATTGGGCGATTTCCTTGGCGTCCTCTTGAACCTTGGCGTCCAGCAGATTGCGGTGTTTGCGGTTGTAGCCGCGGAACGGATCGGCACCGCTGTCGTTGGAATATTCCAGAACCTTTCGGGTGTCACCAATGACAAAGAGTGTTCCGACGGGTTTGCCCTCGCGGCCTTCCAGCCCGATTTGCACCGCTAGATCGATGACCGCTTTGATCGTTTTCAGCGGGACGCTGGATTCGATCATCTGCAGGTCGCGGGTCGTCAAACGCCGCATCCGTTCGTCCAGCTTCAGATGGCTGATCGAGTCGAGTCGGCCGGCTTGAAAGCCGCTGTACAGCGCGACGATTTCGCCGTTGATCCGGATCAATTCATCGGCGGCCGCTTCCAACAGGGCGTGTTGAAGCCGTTCCAGCAGCGGTGCGGCCTCTTTATTGAGCGCCAGCGGCTTCAAATTGGCTTCGGCCGCTCCCTCGAGATCTTCGATCGAATCGGCCGCGACGATGACGGGTTTATCGCACTCGGCCTCGGCTGCCATTTCGGCGATCCGCTTCCAGTCCGTTGATCCGTCCAACAGTATCAGCAGCGCATCGGCACCGCGATCCTTTAACAGTGAAAGCGCGGCGACCGTCATCGCCGCGTTATGTTTTGTCAGTCGTTGTATCGCCATGGGCGGTGAGAATCGGTCCAGAGGCGTAGGGCACGGGTTCGCCCTCAAACTTTAGCTGATTCGCCGCCGCCACAACAGCTATCGTGCACTGGAATTGCGGCCTCGGTTGGCGACCGCGGCTGACTGCCACGCGTTGGTGCCGAACAGACGCTGATGGTACATCGCAAGCGAGCGGAGTGCGTGCCCCTTGGGGCCGATCGACCAGTCGTGGTCAAGGTCGTTGTACATCGCACTTAGCAGGTACCGGACCGCGCGAACGAGCCGGGGGTCTTCCAGTTGTGAATCGGGCGTGACGGTCAACAGCCACTCGACGATGTGCCCTGTCGTCTGAATCTTACGATCGACATTCCCATTGTCCTCACGCCCCTCGAACCAATTCGTGCTCATCGAACCGTCGCGATTCTGCAACTGATAGGCGTACTGGATGAAATCGTTGGTGAACGCTTCGGCGCGAGCCCATTGTCCGGTGATCGGTTTTCCTTCCATCCGGCGATTGCGAAGCGCGTGAGTGAATCCCATCAGTCGGTGCGTCCCTCCGCAGGCGGCGCCCACGATCGGCTGCGACAATTCTTCGCGAATCAACCGTTCGACGCTCCAGGTTTCGCCATCGTCGGCGGTCCAGGTCTCGTCACTGTCCAGGTAGTGCGAAAGCGCGATCAATGTGAACGTCAACTCTTCACCCGACTTGCACGCCCTCATTTCGGCACGCATCACGTCATGCAGCGAATATTGCTGACCGTCGGCATAGATCGGGTATTCCAGCGGGACGCCACACAGTGAAAAGACGGCTAGCATCTGCGCTTGGTGGCCCTGCAGACCGACACCGCTTTTGATCCGGATTCCGTTGGGGGTGCTTTCCGCCAGTCTCTGTCCACGACAAATGTTATTGCCCGCGATCCACGCAATGGCACTGTAGTCGCGGCGCCCGACGCGGACACGGGTGTCGATCCCGTACACCATGATCGAGTGCAGCATTCCCCAGTTGCTCCGCCCATCTGCGATTTCGGGGCGCTGATAGAAGTAGTTCAAGACATGAGCCATGCCGGGCTGTAGTCGCCGAATCGGATGGCTGACCTCTCGTTGCGTCTTGGGTTGGCCGGCGTAATCGAGTTCGATTGGCGGCACGGATTGGGCAGTACCGAGTTCGGAAGTCGGCTGAGCATCAAGCTGGTTTCGGGATGACTGGGGTGCTGGTGCGAGATCGCCAGAATAGGACTTCGCCGTACCATCGATGTCCCTTTCGATCACCTCGCGCTGTAATGTTGTCTTGCCAGAACGCATGTCCGATTCGGAACCGTCCGTGCCGATGCGAAGTTTGCGGATGACCACTTTTTCGGGCTTGGATGAAGCGATTCGGTTGCCAGCTGTCTCTTGTGGTTGACTGGCCGAATCGACTTTTGCCGGCGGTTGCAGGTTGAGGTCGTGCGGCGGGTCCGCGGTTTCGGTACTGATTTTCACCGGCGACTTTTTCGGAATCATAATCGATCCCGTCGCCGTTCCCTCGAGCGGCAACAGCCGGTCGATGATCCGCTCGGCACGTGATTCCGCCGTCGATGCTTCGGATTTCTTTGCCGGCATCTCTTTCTCGGAAACGCCTCCGTCGAGTCCGTTTGCATCGAGAGTCTTGCGATCGGCTTGCGTCTTAACATCAGCTTGCTTCTTACCGTCGGCTTTTGCCGAAACCGTCGTTGGCAACTGCGATGCCCGCGGTTTTGGCGCCGATGTTTCGCCCGCGGCAGCCGAAGCTGTCTCGTCGGCAGAGATTTCTGGGGCAGCCGAGCTCTTGGGGGCGGCCGCGGGCGACTTCATCGGCTGGCGATGCTTTGGCAAAACCAGGGTCGGGCGGACTTTGGGGCGCTGGGCGACCGAATCGTTCGTCGTTTTCGGTTCGGCGACTGCGGCTTGCGCGGTCGACGGTCGCTGAACCGCTGTCGGTGCAGAGGTTGGTGGGGCGACGGCCTGACGATGAGTGTCGGGGCGATGGGTATCCAGGTGATCGGTGTCCGGGCGGTTGGCACCCTGGCGTTCGCCATTTTGGGCGGGCTTTACCGTGGTGGTCGATGCCGGTTTCGCATAGTCGGGGACCGTTTGATCGGCTGGTTGGGTGGCCGCCATAATCGGAAGGGCCTGGTGGCCGGGATCGCGAAGTGGCTGATCTAGGTTCACCGCATTCCGAGCGACCCATCCACGCGTGACCGGGACGGGGCGCGCAGAGGGTGTCGCCGCGGGCGCGCGATTGGACACTGTCTTTGCCGGTACTTTGACGCCGCGAGTCGTTTCGGTTTTCGCTGGCTTTGTGGAAGCCGCGATCACCGGTTTGCGGAATGGCAGCGCAGCCGTTTCGGCTTTAGGCGATTTTGTGCCCTCGATGTCGCTGGCATCGAATGGGCGCGCCGGCCGCAGCGTCAATTCGGTTTGCTCGCTCGCGGTTGCACTGTTGGTGGCAATGCTCGCGGCTTCGTCCGAGGCATCGAGCAAAGACGCGTCGAAGCCATTGAGGCAACACGCGGCGACCGCACTGAAAAGAATTTGGCGTTTGCGGGTCTGTTTTGGGCGGGGAAATAGCAGCACGACTGGCTCCGAAGAGTTTGAATAACTCTCTCTGCTATCGGACACCGCAGCCCGGATATTTACCAGTAACTGGCAAGGTTCACCCGTCTGAAAAGGTCCACAACTTAGATAAAAGATGCGGGCGCGTTTTCACAGATTGGGTCGAAATCTGACGATTGGCTAAAGGTCAAATTCATCAAGCGAATCGATCAAACAATCAAGCGAATCCTTAGGTTTTGATTGCCGATCGGCTTGGCGTTTGCGCAGGCTATCATCGATCCCCACGGCATCACGTCCTGCTAGCAAAAGTTGCTCGTCTCTTTCGCGAGCAGCCGTAGCGATTGGGTCATCACTGGTCGCTGGAGCACCGAACAGCTGTGACAAATCAATTTTGAAACCTTCGTCGCCCTCGATCTGAGCACCGGCAATCGCAGGCGCTTTGTGTTGGGGAAAGATGATGGCATTTTCAGGACAAACACGACTGCAGGCGGGACATCCCTTTCGGCAATTGTCCGGCTGTTCGACCAAAATGTTTTCAGTCCCATCGACGCCGTAAACACCAAACAGACAGAAGTCGACACACTCCATGCAATTGGTACATCGACTGAAGTCGATGACCGGGTACCACCGACGCGATGCTTGTTCGTCAACTTGCACCAACTCGCCACCAAGGATTGATTTGCCCACTGATGTCTTGTCGACCACCGGCAGTGATCGCAGTTGATCATCGACGGCCGGTTCATCAACGATGCGCCTGATTTCTTCGATAAAGGCGTCGGCCGATTCCGATAATTTCAAGTCCAGGCAATACACGTTGCGACTGGGACGCGGATACAAGTCGGTAACGCGATCGACGGGTTCGGCGCCGTCAAGATCAGACGGTTCGGAATCGGATTCGTTCGAGGGCGATTCGTCTTGCTCATCGTCGGTGTCGCTTAACAGGACTTCACCGACCTGGCCTTGGATCCCGTTACGATCGAGGACCCAGTGCGCCGCACGCGAATAGATCCACGAAGCAACGATCATGTCCCCTTCGATGGCTCCCAAACGCTCGTAACTTTCACTGCTGCGCGGCAAGTCGTACAAGTGCGGAACGACCAGCACATCGACGCCGTCTAATTCTGTCGCGGCGTCCACGATCGCTTGCTCGAGCGCGCGCTTCTGCGGATTCCGCGATTGTCCTCGGGAAACAACGACCGTGCATGTTGCGAGTCTTGCAGCTGAGATCATCAGGTTCGATAACGTGGCGAGAGTCTTGTTAACTCGGCGGCTTACCAGTTCAGTGGCCGCAGCCAAGCGGACTTTGCATCTTCGGTTGATACGTCAAGGATACTCGCCTCGCCGAGCGTGACGGCAAGTTGTCCTTGATCCACGATTGTACCCAATCGATGTACCGAGACGTCGTGATCGTTGAGAACTTTCTGGAACTCATCCACGTTGGCGGGGGCCACTTCGACCAAAAACCGCGTGTTGGATTCGCTAAAGAGCGCTACGGAGCCCGTGATACCATCGGTGCATATCGGATCGATGTTCAGTTGCATCCCGAGGCCGCCGGCCATTGCCATCTCGGCCGCGGCCACCGCCAACCCGCCTTCGGACAAATCATGACAGGATCGGATCAAACGTTCGTTGATCGCTTGGTGAATCGCAGCAAAGGTGCGTTTCGCGATGTCCGCATCAACCGTCGGAACTTGCCCACCGCTCAGCTCGTTGACCAAGGCGAAATGGGATCCGCCAAGCTCGTCTTTCGTCGATCCGACCAGCAGCACAATGTTGCCGGCCTTCTTGGCATCCATGGTGACCGCATTGGCAACGTCTTCGATTTGTCCTATCGCGCTGATCAGCAAGCTTGGCGGAATCGAAATGGTCTGCTTTTGTCCGCTGTCGTCGGTATAGCTAAATTCGTTGTTCAGACTGTCTTTGCCGCTGACAAAGGGGGTTCCCAACGCGACAGCCAGGTCTTGGCACGCGATTGCCGCACGCACCAACGATCCCAACGTTTCCGCTCGATCGGTATAACCCCAGCAAAAATTGTCCAGAATCGCGATCTTGGCCGGATCGGCACCCACGGCGACTGCGTTTCGCATCGCTTCGTCGATTGCCGAGGCGGCCATGTGGTACGTATCGAAATCGCCATAGTGAGGATTCATGCCGCAGGAAATGACCAAGCCTCGTCGGCTATCCATCCGCGGGCGGACGACCGCTGCATCGCTTGGTCCGTCGCAAAGCGGGCCGACTAGTGGCTTGACCACGCTGCTGCCCTGAACCTCATGGTCGTACTGGCGAATCACCCACTGTTTGCTGGCGACGTTATAGCTGCCCATGATCTTTAGTAGCGTATCGCGATGGTTTTCCGGTGCCTGCGATTGCATCGTGATCGGCTCGGTTGGCGCCGGATGGTAAACGGCGTCACGAATCACCGGTGGACGACCATCGTGCAAAAACTTCATCGACAGATCGCCGACGCTGTGCCCGTGGTAAGTCAGTTGCAAACGACCCGTTGGTGCGAATCGTCCCAACACGGCCGCCTCGACGCCTTCGCTTTCGCATAGCGTCTGCAATTCCTGAAGCGATTCTTGTGGAACCGCCAAAACCATTCGCTCTTGCGCTTCAGAGATCCAGATCTCGGTGTAGGTCAAACCGTCGTATTTCAGGGGCGCTTTCTCCAGCCATACTTCGGCGCCGACGTCTTCACCCATTTCGCCAACGGCACTCGAGAAACCACCGGCCCCGCAATCGGTAACTGCGTTGTACAGACCACGGTCGCGAGCCTGCAGCAGGACATCGAGCACCATTTTTTCGGTGATCGCATTGCCGATTTGAACCGCGCCGCCGGATAGGGACTCTGATTCGCTGGTCAATTCGGCCGAACTAAAGGTGGCCCCGTGGATGCCGTCGCGGCCGGTTCGACCGCCGATCGCAACGATCAAGTCATCCGGCATGACCTCTTTGTCTTCCATGCCGACCGGGATCATGCCGACGTTGCCACAGTAGACCAAAGGATTGCCGAGATACCGCGGATCGAAATACACCGCGCCGTTGACGGTGGGAATACCCATGCGGTTGCCGTAGTCACGCACGCCCGACACAACCCCTTTCATCACGCGACGCGGGTGCAAAACACCGGGTGGCAATGATTCCGGCGCAGTATCCGGTGGGGCGAAGCAAAATACATCGGTATTGCAGATCGGTTTGGCGCCCATTCCAGTCCCCATTGGATCGCGAATCACACCGCCGATACCGGTATTTGCGCCGCCGTAGGGTTCCAGCGCCGACGGGTGGTTGTGCGTTTCGACCTTGAAACAAACGTGGTCTTTTTCGTCAAAGGTGACGACGCCCGCGTTGTCTTTGAAGACACTGACGCACCAGTCGTCGTCGCCGAGCGTTTTTCGAATCGTTTGCGTTGCGGCGAAGATCGTTTCTTTCAGCATGTTGTCATACTGGCGCTCATCGGCTTCTGCGGTGCCGTCTTTTCCTGGACCGCGATAGTGAATCCGGCCGGCCAGCGTTTTGTGGCTGCAGTGCTCTGACCAGGTCTGTGCAATCGACTCCAGTTCAATGTCGGTCGGATCGCGACCGATCGACGCGAAGTGATCGCGAATCGTCTGCATTTCGACGAGTGTCAGATAAAGTTGGCCGTCACGCGAAAGTTGTTCCAGCCCGGCGTCGTCCAGGCTGCGGATCGGCACGGTGACCAGTTCAAACTCGTACGGCGATCCAACGTCCAACTGATCGATCTGCAGCGGTCCCAGCACAACCTGTTCGATCGCGTCGTTGGAAAGGGCGCGGCGACAGATCGAATGCAGCGAGTCATCGTCGACGTCGCTGAGCCAGTATTTGCGAATCGTACGTACCGCTTCGACGTCCAGGCCCGCGTCCTTCGCGACGCCGGTGGTGCTGGCCGCAACCGGATCCATCACGCCCGGTTTGGGCATCACGTTGACCAGGGTTGCGTCTTGGCTGACCGTGACACCGGCGGGCGGTTGGTTCAACGCATCTTGGCCGGCGATTGCGACCACGGACGTCTCGGTCACACGATCGGAAAGCAACGTTTCGGCCAGACGTTTGGCTTCCTCGAGTGCAAAGTTTCCCTGCACCAAAAAACCGCGGGCACAAGTGACCGACACTTGATCGCCGAGTCCAAGTTCGCTGATTTCCTCGGCCGTTCGAAGTGACTCGCGGTCGACCTGTCCTTCGGCCGGGTAAATGTCAATTTGCCAAAGCGGCATGATGCAATCTCAAAGAGTAAATGGAATGAATTGCCGGTTGCCCGTCTTTTGTGGAGTCGTTCTTTTCTTGCCTGCGTCGCCGATTGCGCGGATCACGCTACGTTTCGATTGACGCGCTATCTCGAGCGGATTTCGCGTCGGTCAACCATCGAAACAAAGCCTCGTCATCGGATCGCTGAACAAGCTCGCTTAAGTGCGTCAACGAATCACTGATGGCGGACAGCTCTTTTCCGATCGCGTCTCGGTTCGCGCTGCAGATCGCCGTCCACATTGCTGGATCGCCCGCGGCAACGCGTGTGATGTCTCGCCATCCCGATCCGACCAGTTCTCGGGATTCGGAATCCGATCGCAGGGCCACCAGGCAGGACATCAAGTGTGGCACATGGCTAACGGCTGCCAAGTGGGTGTCGTGTTCTTGGGGAGTCATGTGGATCGTTTCGCCACCCGTCGCTTGCCAAAACGTTTCTGCCCGGACCAGCATCAGCGGGTCGGTCACATTTCCGGGTGTGATGATGATCAGCTTGTTGTCAAACAAACCCGCGTTGGCGTGCTGTAACCCTGTTTTCTCACTTCCCGCGATCGGATGTGCCGCGACGAATTTCCGCGAAGCAAGATGATGTGTTTCGATTTCCGCGACGATACCGGCTTTTGTGCTGCCGACGTCCGTAATCAAGCAATCTGGTCCCGTGCATTCGGCAATGTCACAGACTAGGTTGGCGATATGATTGACCGGGGCGCCGACGACCACGGCGTCACAGTCTTGTGTGGTTTCTTGTATCGATAAGAATGCGGCGTCAAAAATTTCGCTGGCCATCGCGGCCTCTTGCTTTGCCTCGCTGCGAGCGAACGCAACGATCTCGATCTCTGGGAATGTCCGCCGCAGCGAAAGCGCCACACTGCCACCGAGCAGTCCGGCGCCCACGATGGCGACGCGTCTTGGAAAGCTTTCTTGCGACATGGATTGATTCCGGTGCGGTACTTCTCGTCATGGTCAGACAACGTGTTCTGTCAAACAACGCGTTCTGTCAAACAACGCGTTCTGTCAAACAGTGCGTTTCGTCGCGTTTCGTCAAACGGCGGACTTCGCCGCATCGCAGATTTCGTCGAACCGTTGGATTGCTCTTTTTATCCGACAAAAGGTTCCGCGTTCCATCGATTTCGACTCGTCATCAACACCAATGCCGGTGTGAATCGGAACGCGGTTGCGGCGAACCGGCGCCGTTTTGTCTCGTTGGTGTTTGCGATTAAGACTTGGGCAGTTGGTGTCCCATCTTTTCTCGCTTGGTGTCCAAATACTTTTGATTATGCTCATTGACCGGCGGAACGATCGGGACTTGGTCGACCACTCGCAAATCAAAGCCTCGCAGGTTGAACGCTTCGGTCTTCTTGGGATTGTTTGTCAGCAAACGAATTTCCTTCAGTCCCAGATCCTTAAGGATTTGCAGCCCGATCCCGTAGTCTCGCATGTCGGCTTTGAACCCGAGTGCATGGTTCGCTTCGACCGTGTCCAGCCCGTTATCCTGCAGTGCATAAGCACGAATCTTTTGCGCAAGACCGATGCCGCGACCTTCTTGAGGCAAATAGACCAATGCGCCTCGTCCCTCTTGGCTGATCATGTTCAAGGCCATGTGCAGTTGGTCACCACAGTCGCAGCGCAGTGACGAGATCAGGTCGCCGGTAAAGCAACTGCTGTGCATCCGCACCAGCGGTGCCACTTGGTTGGCGGATTCTGGTGACGCCCCCATGTCGCCATAGACGATTGCGATGGGTTGTTGCGCCTCGTATTCGACTTGATAGACGATGATGCGAAAGTCGCCGTACTTGGTGGGCAGTTCGGCTTCGGCGGCGCGAGTGATCAATTTTTCACTGACGCGGCGATGGGCGATCAACTGCTCGATGCTGATGATCTTGAGGTTATGTTTGTTGGCGATTTCGACCAGCGTGTCTCGAGTCGCACGGTCGCCGGTTTCGTCGAGCACTTCGCAAAGCGCCCCCGCCGGATGCAGACCGGCCATCCGTGGTAAGTCGACGGCGGCTTCGGTGTGCCCGGCACGACGGAGCACCCCGCCCTGCTTTGCCAGCAGCGGAAAAACGTGGCCCGGCCGCACGAAATCATCCACCCTGCAATCTTCGCTGGCTAAACGCCGAATTGTCTCGCTGCGTTCGATCGCGGTGATGCCCGTTTTGGCGCTCGCGATATCGATCGGTGTCAGGAACGCGGTCTGCAGCGGAGCGTTGTTCTGCGCGGCGACGGGCGACAGTTCTAAACGCTTGGCGACCTCCGGCAGAATCGAAACGCACAGTTGCCCCCGCCCGGACAGCATGAAATTAACCGTCTCGGGAGTTGCCTTTTCAGCCGCGCAGATAAAATCCCCTTCGTTCTCTCGGTCTTCCGCATCGATCACGATGACGACCTCGCCGCGTGCGATCGCCTCGACCGCTTCGGGTATCGAATTCAGTTCGATCGGCATGATTTCCTGCAGGGGGGATAACGAGAGGTGAAAGGCCTAAACTTGATCAGGCGTTATTATAGGGTGCAGGCGGTTTCCTCCCACCGCCCCGATTCCTGTCTGTTTCGATTTTGCCCGGCTGTCCAATTGCCGACCCCAATTCGATCCAAGTAGCAGATCACCCCAAGGACGCATCTGATGCTTTCGAAGCACAATTCATGGTTCCAATCGCTCTTGGTCCCGCCAACTTGGGGCCTGCCGTTCCTGAGCCCGCCGTCTTGGGGCGTGGCTATTTGTGCGATAAGTCTGATTGTTGGGCCGCTGTGGCATGAATACGCCGCGGCCGATTTCCAGATCATCAAAGACCAGCGTTACGGGAACGCTGGCGACACGTCGGGACTATGCGACGTGTATCTGCCGGCCGATCAAACGCGGCAGCCGTTTCCCGTCGTGTTGGTCGTTCACGGCGGTGGGTGGGTTAGCGGCGATAAGTGGACGATCGCGGGATACGCTCGCGAGCTGGCCGATAGCGGTTTTGCCGCGATTGCGATTAACTATCGATTGGCTCCGCAGCACAAGTTTCCTAAGCAGGTCGATGATGTTCGCCAAGCGATGATATGGACTCGCGAAAACGCCGGGCGGTTCTCGCTGGACGTCGATCGTTTGGGGCTATTTGGCTATTCCGCCGGAGGGCACCTCGTTGCGCTGATCGCATCGCTGGCCGATGAGCCGATTGCAACGCAGGCCTCGGCCAGTGACTGGACGGCTCAGGACACGCGCTGGACCAAGCTGCCTGACATTTCGGCCGTGTGTGCGGGCGGACCTCCTTGCGACTTTCGTACGATTCCCGCGAATAACACAACGTTGGCATATTTCTTAGGCGGCTCGCGGTCCGCAAAACCGGAGGTCTACGACGCAGCCTCTCCGCTGACCCACGTGTCGGCCGGTGACCCGGTGACTCAGATCATTCATGGGGAAAACGACATCATCGTTCCGATCACCAGCAGCCGTACGTTTCACCAGGCTCAAAAACAACGGGGCGTCGATAGTCGAATGAAGACGTTGCCCAAGCAAGGACACATGGTCACGTTCATGAATCCCGAAACGAGCGAGACCATGGTTGATTTCTTTCGCCAGGTCTTGGTCGATCGCCCGTGAATGGTGGGTTTTCACGCATCGGGTAACTGACTGCGGGCAACCGTTAGATCGCAAATTTAACCCGATGCTGCGCACCGGCCGCTTGTGCGATTCGGTTGGTTGAAAATACTGACGGGTGTTCGAGCATGACATCCAGGCGTTGACGACGCGACCGTGTTTTGCGGCGTTCTGTTCGAATCCGCTAACATCGAATCCGCTTCGCTTCGGCGGCCAGTTTCGGCTATCATGGCATGTCCGCCAGCAATCCGTTCCCTCCGTCCTGGCGCCCACCCCACAAGACTTTCTGTCTTGCCGTTGATGCTTCCGATTTCGAGGTTGTCCGTTTGAACATTCACTTTGATGGTCGTCGCGGTCTGCTAAAGTCCGCCGGGCTGTCGTTGACCCTGCCGATGTTGGAATCGACATCTCGTTTGGCCCCGACAACCGCCCGGGCGTCCGAATCACCCAAGAGCGACGTTGCTGGTGCAAAAGCCAAGCGGCTCGTTTGCATCGGTTCCAATTTGGGGTTGTATCGCAAAGCGTTCTACCCAGAGTCCACTGGTAAGGATTACCAGGCGTCGACGCTGTTGAAGGTGATTGACCATCACCGAGACGATTACACGGTCTTTTCTAAGTTCGATCATCGCGCCGGCAACGGGCATAAGAATTGGGATAACTACTTGTGCGGTTCGCGGATCGGCGACGTCACGCTTGATCAGATGGCCGCAGAAAAGATTGGACGCGCGACCCGCTTTGATTCGCTGCAATTGTGTGCAGGTGATATCCCTCGGCAACGAATGGTGTTCACGCGATCGGGTGTGCCCTTGCCGATGGTCAATCGCCCCAGCGTGCTGTACGACCAATTGTTTGCCGGCGGCCAGGATCGTGAACGCAGTGAGTACTTGCTGCGCAGCGGTCGCAGTGCGCTGGACATGGCTCGCGGAGACGCGAAACGGTTGCAGCAACAAGTCAGTAAGTCCGACCAGCAAAAACTATCGGAGTATTTCACGGCACTCCGCGAGCTGGAAGTGCGAATGGGACGGCAGATGCAATTCCTAAGCGACGACGCGGTGGAAGTTGATTATGAATTGCCGCCGTATGATCCCGTCGCGCCCACGTTGATGCTGGAGTGCGAACAGATCATGTTCGACTTGATTGCGCTGGCGCTGCAAACCGATTCGGCACGCGTTGCCACGTTGTTCATCGCTGGTCTGGGCCAAGTTTTTACCTTAGACGGCGAGACGCTTCGTGCCGGCTATCATGCCCTGTCGCACCATGGCAATGACCCCGATTTGATCCGAGACTTGATTCGGGTCGAGACGGAACACATGAAGTGTCTCGACCGATTTTTGACACAGCTCAAAGAGAAAACGGATGCAAATGGACAGCCCCTGCTGGATACCACCATTGTGATGTTTGGGACGGGCATGGGTGACGCTAGCCGACATTCCAATCGAGACTTGCCGACGTTGGTGGCCGGAGGCGGGTTTCGCCACGGGAGCCACATCGCAGGTGACTTGGATGCGGACTCATCACTGCTTGGCGATGTCTTCCTTTCAATCCTTCGGCAACTTGGCATTCAAGCCGATGCGTTTTCCAGTGCAAGGCATGGCATTGATGATTGGGCTTAGCATGGATCAGGGAAACCGGTTAGGTATCATGCGGTCATTGCGTCATCCACGCCTACGCGTTGACGAACTCAGTTGGGTTCACATTCGATACACGTTCTTAATCGTGTTTCTGATTCTCGGCGGGCCCATCGCGTTGGCCCAGAGTGAATCACCCACGGCATTGCTCCGCCAGTTTTGTAGTGACTGTCACGATGCATCCGCGGCTGAAGGCGATCTCGTTCTGCAATTCGACAAGTCTGCTTGGATGCGGCCGGATGTTTTATCCGACTGGGAATCTGCGCATGCGATGGTTTCGCGAGGCATCATGCCGCCGCCAGACGCGGATCAGCCCACTGCAAATCAGCGAGCACGATTGCTCGGATGGATCGATCGCCAGTTGGTCCGTTACAGCCCAGTCGGCGGGACGCAACTGCGTCGACTCAGTCGCAAGGAATACGAAAAGACGATTCAAGCTGTCTTCGGTCTTCCACAATTCCGTTTGTCGGACGGGTTTCCGCCCGACAACGAACTGCACGGTTTTGACAATCAAGGCGAATCGCTGGTCGTTTCCAGGTCGCACCTGCAAGCGTTTGCGGACACGGCCAAGCGGGTGGCCGATGAGTTTTTTGCACCGCCTGCTGCTTCGATTCCATCGCGCACGCTCGATGTACCGGCCAACGAACTTGTGATCAGCTATTCCTCGGCGTGCTTGATCGATGGTGCCATGCGGCTTGCATCGTCTGGCCCGAACGTCGTCCGACATGCAACTTGGCCAACCAAATTCGAAGCACCAGCCAGCGGGCGATATAAGGTTTCCGTCACTGCGTCGTCGCACTATCCGGCAACCATCGAAACGCCACGCTTGAGCGTTTCGTCAATGACGCCGGAGCGAACGAACGTGCAGCTTCAGCAGACATTGGCGATTGAGGATGAGACGCCGACCGAGCATCACTTTGAAATGGACTTGGATCACGGTGAAACGGTTGTATTTCAATATGTAAACGGTCCGTACGACTACGACGATAAACCACGACTGGCCGCGTTCTTAGAGAAGTTGTTTCAGCGGGAACCGGATCTGTTTTCTGCGTGGCAATCGGTTGGCAACCTGCCCCGAGGTGGCAGCGGTTGGGCTCGTCTGAAACAAGAACTGATGCGTGGCAATCCGAAAGCGTCGGAGGGCGAGATCGACCCCGAGCGAATGAACGCATTCGCCAAGAAGTTGTCGTCAGGCAACGTGAATGTCGGTGAAATGCTCGTTTACAAGTTCTTTGAAGAAGGCCCGTACGTCGGTATTCATTCCGTGCGGATCGAAGGACCGGTCGAGCAATATCCCGATCAAGATGACGTGCGTGTTGCGAGGCAGCGCGCACGCTTGATGGGCAAGCTCAACCAGGACGACGAAGCGTCCCTGGAAAGCTTTTTTGACCAATTGCTATCCGACGCGTTTCGGCGTAGGTCGACCGAGCGGGAGACGCAGCTTTACGTGTCGATGGTCCGCCGAGAGGTCGAAAGAACTGGCTCTTTTCACGCCGGCATGCACTTGGCGATTCGAACTTGCTTGATTTCGCCCTCGTTTTTGTATCGCAGTGTCGGTCCGGGCATGTTGAACGATGAGGAATTGGCGAGCCGTCTTTCGTACTTCTTGACACTCGGACCGCTCGATGCATCGCTTCGTAAAGCTGCAGCGAGTGGTCGATTGAGTCAACCGGCGATTCTGCGCAAAGAAGCCAGTCGATTGTTGCACGACCAACAGATCAGTGAAGCATTCGTTCAAGACTTCACTCGGCAATGGTTGACGCTGGACACGATTGATCTGTTGATGCCCGACAAACGATTAATTCGAAATTTTACCGCGAAGCATCGCGAGGGAATGCAACAAGAGGTCCAGCAGACCTTTCGGTATATCTTGGACAACGATTTACCGGTAACCGATTTCATTGCTCCCGATTTTCTGTTTACCAATGATGCGATCGGTTGGGACGTTTACGAATTGGACATGTTCAAGCCGCCTGGCAAGAAACAGAAGCCGAGTTTCAAACGCGGCATGCAACGAGTTTCCATCGATGCAGGCGGTCGCCATGGTGGGCTGCTGTCGATGGCGGCCGTCATGATGGCAACGGCCAACGGTGTCGATACGCAACCCGTGCTGCGCGGTGTTTGGGTGTTGGACAATATTCTGGGGACGCCACCGCCCGATCCGCCCAAAGCGGTTCCTGCGTTAACACCGGACACGGCCGGCGCCACTTCGCCCAAGGACATGCTTGCCGCGCATATGGCCGATCAAAGCTGTGCGAACTGCCACCGGGAAATTGATCCGCTTGGCTTTGTGCTCGAAAACTATGACCCGATCGGGCGCTGGCGCGAGAACTATCCGCGGACGGGCAATTCGAAAAAGTCAAAACCCATCCCGGTCGATGCGGCCGGCGAGATGCCCGGCGGCGTGCCGTTGTCCGATGTTACCGATTTGAAGCGTTGGCTGGCGGAGAATCCGCAACCGTTTGCACGCTGCGTATCGGAGAAGCTGCTCGCCTATGCCACGGGACGTCCCCTGAACTATCGCGAGCGAAAAATCGTGGCGTCGCTTGTTCAGCAGCACATGGAAAGCGGCCGCGGTTTTCGCGATCTGGTCCTGTCGCTGATCGACAGCGAAATCTTTCGTCAGAAATAGAGCATTCGCGACGATTCGCCGGGCATGGGGCCTTTTGGGACTCGCCAGACGATTCGCAGTGGCTGGGTGTGCATCCGCCTTTGCACAGACTCGGGTGAATCCCAATGCCAGACGCGGGTGAATCTCAACGCCAGACGCTCCAGCGTCTGCGAATCTATGGCGACAGGATATCGATATCGATGGTCTGTTCGCCCGGTTTGACTTCGAATCGCAGAGGCGTATCGCCGACTTGCCGCATCGGTTTCGGGATACGAATGGGCGGCGGCTGACCTTTGCCGCGATGATTTTCCGACGCATAGTCTTTCAAGATCACCAGATGCATTCCGATTTCGGCACCCTCGCCACCGTCGCGATGAGAGTATCCGAGTCGGTACTGGCCGTTCTCATCGGTCAAGGCAGACGACATCATGCCGTTCTTGTTCTTGCCAGGTTCAGGCATGAACTGCACCATGACTTCACCCAGCGGTTCATCGCCAGCTTTAACGGTGCCTGTGACTATTCCGAGTTCCGGTGTCGAATCACAGCCGACAACCAAAACACAGAGAAGTGTGGCGACCGTGATAGTCGCAAGTTTGCTTGAATAGCTGCTGTGCATGTCTTCCACTCGGGCCGGCATTTTTGTCGAGGCTGTTTCTATCAATAGTCTTGATCAAAGTTCTCACGCCCAGCCTTCGTTGCCAATGCCTGGAACACGGCGAAGTTGATTTCTTGTTGCAGGAAGCGAACACTGCCGTCACAGAACGCAAAGTTTGCTCCGCCGGTGTGTCCGCTGCCATAGGCCGACATCCGTTCATTGACGGCCGCATAACTGGGCACGACGTTTTCGGGCGTCGAATAGTTGATCGGCACGCGGGCGCTGCCCAGCAAATGTGTCGTTCCATTGCCACCGCCGGTCCAGCCCCATGCACCCCATTGATACATCGTGTAACGGCTGAACTCAGTCGGGTGCTCGTGCAGTTTTGTATCGAAGATAGGGTCGTTGTGGAAACGTTCGCCGAACAGCAGCGTTTGGCTGGTGCCGTCCAGGATGGCGGAAAATCGCGTCGGCACTTCGTTCGGGCGTAGGTTGCCTGGTGGGGTCGCCGAGATGTTTTGATAGTCTTCCGGGCATGAGTCAGATCCCGTCATGAAGAACACGCCATCGTTATCCATTTCGCGATCGCGGAAGTACGTCGAATGCGTTCCACCGTTTCCGATGTAACTGGTCGTGCCAAAGAATCCGGTGCAATATCCGGCGCGTCGATAATCAAGCTGGATCGGTCCGTCTTCCAGCAAGTCTGATGGACACCGGTAGGTGGGGATCAGTTGAGCGGACGCCGATTCCGCCGATTCGATTCGCACATTCGCCGGGTCGCGTGTGTTTTCGCGAGCGGCTTGATAGGTCTCGTCCCAATTCCACATCTCGTACAAACCGCTCTGTTCGATGAACGGCAGCATGTAAGCGAAAAGTGGTTGCCCATACCAATCACTCGGGCGATCACTCTTGAACGTTTTCAGGCCAGGAGGAAATTCTTTGTATGTCGATTCAAAGTTGTGAACGCCAAGGGCCAGTTGTTTCATGTTGTTCTGGCAACTCATCCGCCGCGCCGCTTCACGCGCCGCCTGAACGCCCGGCAACAACAGGCCGACAAGGATTCCAATGATCGCGATCACGACCAACAATTCGATCAATGTAAATGCGTGGCGTTTCATTTTTTGTCTCTAGGTCATCTGACGTGATTCATTCGATTCGATCCGATTGGATTGTCCGTCATCGACAAATTCTATGGACTTCTTTCCGTGAAGTCGACTCAATTCAGTTTCAATCTAGATGTTTCATCGAGTTACTTGAGTTGCGGTTTGCGATCGTCCCTAACAAGCGACTTAGGGAATCGGTTGCGGGTGATTCCGCCAATACGACGTCGACCAGAGAGGGGTTTGGTGCGGTCGAAACGATGTCTCGCGGTTTGCCGAAACTCACCAACTTACGTGCTGGCGTCGTTACGATCGCCAAGTCCACCGCTTCATCTCGCTCGCGGTTGGTTAACGCGCTTGCCGACGTCTGCAAGCTGGTTTGCACCGGTGAAACTTGAAGGAGTGATGAAGATTGTGTTGGTGTTTCGAAGCTCTGGAATGCGGCAGCAGATTCGAAGCCTAAGGCCGCGCCGGGGACAGAGATCAATGCAAGCTCTTGTCCCGGCGGAAAGATTGGTGTGAATTGTCCGCTTGTGAAGCCCAGGTCTGTGCTGTCCACGCGGCCATCTTTGTTGACGTCGTGTGGTTCTTGGACGGACTCAGTTTGGGGCGGAAAAATCGGTGTAAAGTTCGCACTGATGGAACCTGCGTCAGTCGAGTTAACGCGTGTGTCGCCGGCGCCGACTTCGCCTAACGCGTTTCCGAAATAAAATGTGTCCGGCACCGAGACGATCGACCCAGGCCCATCGGACAGAACATTAATCTGTAACCACTGGTTCACGATGGTTCCACTTGGCCAAGTCAGTGTGACTCGGTCGGAACCGTCGGTTCCTTCACCAGATCGCACGTCAATGACGGGGGCAACCATTAGTTCCGCCCAGTTGCCGGGGTCGGAGTCATTGCCGACGGCAAAGTAAAAATCATCTGCGACCGGCGTCGAAACAAGGTTTTCGATATCGACGATGATGCCGTTGATGCCCTGAGAGTATCCGGTGTAATTTGCGAACTCTGCGTCACCGGCCGGCAGCAGTGGAACCTTTGACTCGTCGATCGCATCATCATCAGCAGCGCCGGCGCCCAACTGGAATCCGTCGAAGTACGAGTTGTCGTAAAAGAGATGCCGATCGACGACCTCCGCAGCAGCGACAATGTTGATCGTCGATGTTGATCCGATGACCGGGAAAGGCGTTCCCTCAAAGGAGATGTCGGATGCATCAACCAGATTGGCATCGAGTATCCATGTGTCGCCTTGAACCGACTGCGATACATCAATCGTCATCGTCAACACGGTCGACGGAAGAGTCGCGGAGGCACCGGTGCCTGCGGGTGCGTTGACATTTCCCGTGGCGGCTTGAGGGGTCGGCAGGTCAGCAAAGTTGGACCATGTTACGACGTCATTGATCAGCGTCGGAACCGCGACGAATTGCGGAGGTGTCCCTGTTCCTCCTCCCCCAAAGCCATCACCGATCCCGATTGCATAGGTGAATGCGTCGAACTCCGGTGCGTTTCCGCTCAGGACAAATTCGACCGTGACTTCCGATGTGCCTTCGGGAACACTGATGGTGTCTTGATCAAAACCGAAAGTCACCGATACCGCGTCGTTGGCCGTGATGGTCGCGATGCCTTGGTTATCGGCGATCGTCGCTCCCGCGCTGGCGCCCGACAGGTTTAAGAAAAAGGATTCGTCGGGCTCTTGCAGTGTGTCATCAATGATGTCGACCACGACGGTGGTTGAAGTCGAAGTGGTTGCAATTGTGGCGACGCCAGATTTAGCCTCGAAATCAGAATTCGAAATCGCAGTCCCACTTTGAGTTGCATACTGAACCGTGACCGGTGACGTGGGCATCGCATCGGCGGAAATCGTAAACGTCGCCGTGCCCGCGGATTCGTCAACGATCACGTCGTTGACCGCAAGAGAAATTCCAGCGGTGAACTCGTAGTCCGCGACTACCGGCAGGTGGTCGCTCGCCAGGGCAAGTGCGCTTAAAACTGCTGGCGATGCGCCAGAACCCGATGTGATCGGGCCGTTCAGATTGTGGGTCCCGTTGTTACCGAAGGCACGATAGGAGCCCGATGTGTAGTCGATTCCCTGACCATCAAAAAACTCTCCGCTCAGCAGCTGCAGATCAAAGCGGTCGTCCATGAAGCCGCCGCTGGCATTGTTTTGCGGGTTTTGTGTGTGGATATCGCGAAAACTGAAATTGTTGTACCAATTACCCAGCCGATTGATCGGGTCAAAAAGTTGGGCGTTGCCAGCGGCGACGAAACTGTCGAACGCGGTCTCGTTGCTGCTTCGCATGTTAAAGTCGCCCATGAACATGACTTGTGCGCCATTGCCCAGGCTATCGGCATTGTTTCGCAGTGCGGCCGTCTCGATCGTTCTTTTGTCTTCGTCCGAATTGCTGTTGCCGGCCTTTAAGTGGATCGAATAAGCGTAGAAATCAGCATCGCCGCTTGTGCCGACCGGGCGAAAAAGACCTCGCATCGGTTCGTGAGTAAAGCTGCCGCTGACGCTGCTGGTTGCTAATAGTTCTAGCACATTGGTGTTATAGACAAATCCGACATACTCATCTGGCGCACCGCCGCCAATCGTGACCGATTCGTAATCGTCGGCGTAAAGGCCATCGAGAATTGCTTCGACGTTGTTTGCGCGTTGAGGGCTTGTTTCCTGCAACGCCAGCAAGTCGATGGGACGGGCGGTTCCGCCGACGTTTTCCGAGCCGATCGCGCTGAGGATCGTGGTGAACTGATTGATTTGCGTTTGGTTGTTCGGACGATCAAGCGTATTCCAGTTCACAACGCGAACGGCCGTCAGCAGGTCTCGTCGTTCAAGGACTTCCAACAGCAATCGCCGGCGTGACCAGAGAACCCCAGGACGATCTGACTCTTTCATAAGCTTGCTTTCAATCGAAAGACGAGGACGGTGTTACGCATCGTGGGATCACAGGTAATCTCCGCCCGAAGACGGTTAGGATCACAGGTGAACTCTCGGCGATTGCAAAAGAAACGACGGGTATCGCATTGCGGTACCCGTCGGAATCGATATTCAAGAAAATTCAGGTTCGCACTGGTGCCTAGACGCGGCGACGGCGTCGCACAGCGATACCGGCAGTTGCAAAGCCAAGGGCCGCGAATGATGCGGGCTCAGGAATGGCTGTGGCCACGACCGAAAATGAACCTTGCTGCGGGTCTAATGCAAACGGGCTTCCTTCAAAACTAACCGCTGCGACATCGAACAGATTGGTATTGATGGTCACGACATCGCCAGCAACCAATCCGCTGGTATCGAGGGTAAACATCAAAACGTCACTAGGCAGACTTACCGAAACGCCCACGGGGGCGTTCGCGTTTCCAGCGACTTGGTTCGCAGCGCCGAATTGCGATTGATCAACCAATTGCCAGCTAGCAAGTTGCGCATTCAGGTTTGCCACCTCGATGGGCTTGGTGAATACGGGGTCAGCCCCGGCACGTGAGTTGGTTGCTTCGACTGCGTACGTAAACGCGTCGAAGAGTGCGGTCGCGTCCAGGTCAGTGCCGCTGAACGAAAGTGTGAAATCGATCGATGGCGTTCCTTCAAGAATGGTTCCACCCGGCAATGTCGGCGCGATGACAACCGCTGCATCGGAGCGACCGGTTTGAACGAGAAGGGTAAGCAGCCCGACCAGGGCCAGCGTGATTGAGCGGTTCATAAAATTAATTGGCTCCATGGAAATCGAGGTGAGAGTGTTGATTGTAGTTCAGTGTTTGGTATCAGCAAAAAGCACGGCATCTCGGGGGGGTTAAAACAGCCCCGCTTCTGCCAGCTCCGAAAACGCTTCATCGACGGCAATTTCGTAACTTGACGCGTCGTCGTCGTATGCACCGGCGGCAATTGGACCGACTGCAGCACCGCCCGGCGTGATGAGTTTGACCTCTTGGCCGGGAGGGAAGATCGGCGTGAAGTTGGCACTGATGAAACCAGCATCGGTGCTGTTTACCTTGCCGTCTTTATTAACATCCTGTGGCGCCGTGACTGGTTCGATCGTTCCTGGAGGGAAGATCGGGGTGAACGAAGCACTGACGCTGCCAAAGTCTGTCGAGTTGACCGTTGTGGAGCCGACGCCAACTTCGCCCAAGATGTTGCCGAAGTAGAACACGTCGGTTGTGTCAACGATCGAACCTGGGCCGGTCGCAAGCACGGTAATTTCCAACCACGTATTCGTAATCGAATCGTTGGGGAAAATAAGCGTCACGCGGTCCGAGCCGCTGGTACCTTCGCCAGCACGGACACTGATTGTCGGAGTGACACCCAGTAACGACCAACCGTCGGGAGCATCGTCGTTGCCGACGGTGAACTCAAAATCGTCAGCGACAGGCGTTGCCGGAAGGCCCGCGATGTCGATCATGATTCCGTTGATGCCTTCATCAAAGCCGGAGTAGTTGGCGAATGTCGCGGTACCGGTGCGTAAAGACGACTTCGAAGTATCGATGGCTGCATCATCGGCGGCGTTGGCCATCGGGTCGTCACCGTCGTAAAAAGAATCGTTGTAGAACAGGTGTTCGTCGACGACGGTTCCGCCGGTAGGTGTACCCGGTGTGTTGCTCGATCCGGGCGTGATTTGGCCGCCCGGTGGCAGGTTCGCACTTGCGTTGTCGCCGGTGACGTACAGCGTGGCAAAGTCATCCGGCGTCGTCGCGTTGTCGATGTCGCCGTTGTACCAAGCAGCCGCAGAATCGGCAGTCGTATCACCCAAAATCCGTGATGCGGCGTCTGGCGTACCGGTAACTTGGCTCAGTGTCGCCGGCGTATAGGTCTGATCCGTACCACCGCCGTCGGTCCAGCCAACGCTGTCGATGACGGTTGCCCACAGCGGATTGTCGATGATCCCGTCATTGTCAGTATCGATGTCGCCGCCAACGGCACCACTGAATCCGGTGACCAATAAGAACGTGATCGATCCGTTTTCCATCGTCACGTTGTCAAGGTCTGCAAGCGCGGTCGCTGCATCGACGGTGCCCGCTGGCCACGGCGTACCGGTCGTCCCGTAGCCATCACCCAGCAATAGCAGGCCATTGGTTCCGGTCGAGAGTGAAGAGAGGTCCTGTGCATTGTCGATGACTCCGGCACCGGTGCCATCGCCTTCGACCTCAATCAGCCAGAGGCCCGTTAACGCTTCTGCGCCTCCGGTGGTCGACAAGATCTCGATGTACTCTCGGGCATCATCGGATCCGCCAGGGTTGACGAATACTTCGTTCAGTACGACCGATGCCCCGGCACCTTCATTGTCGATGACATTGACCAAGACATCGGGGTTCGTGGTCGCATTATAGGTCGCGTCGGCACCGCTGGCCGATAAGGAGATAGCGCCGGTGTGTGCTCCTTCTAGGTCACCATCATCGACGGCCGTTACGGTCACGGTTTGAGGCGTCTGCCAGTTACCGGTGGTGAACGTCAGCGAGCTAGGGCCGACGGTCGTTTCACCATCGCTGACACTAACATTGACCGTGACGGTGCCACTGGGCTGTGCGGAAAGCACAACATCGAACGTATCACTGGTTTCCCCTTCTTCGTTGACCGTCAGGGCGGCGCCGGACTGGATCGTCAAGATCGCCTTGCCGTTTTCAAATTCGGTCGTGAAGTCACCTTCGTTATCACGCCCAGGCGTGGAAGGTTCAAAGTTCAGGTTGACGAAGTCTTTACTGGAAGCGAACGGACCGGTGCCGTTGGGGCCTCTTGCCAGTGCATCGTCGTTGATCAGTTCATCTTCGACGTACGTCAGTTGATCGATGATCCGAACACCATCGCTAAGCGTGACGGTCTCGCCGCCGTTGGCCAGGCCGAGCGTTCCAGTCGAGGCAGCCGCGGCCTGCGCGATGCTTTCACTGGAATCCATGTAGGTGCCGAATGGTCCGATCGTGCCACCACCAAAGATGACATAGGCTTGGCCCGCGGCCAGCACCGTGCCCGACGGGAACGTATGGACGGCACCTTGATCACCCGAAATCGTCCAGCCGGAAAGATCGATATTCGATGAGCCCGTGTTAAGGATTTCAACAAACTCGTCGTCGACGGAACTAAAGATGGTATCCAGGTTCGAATCGTTCATCGTGCCTGGATCGTACAAGACTTCGTTGATCACGACTGCATGATTCGCATTGTCATTGTCAACGATATCAGCAGTCAAATCGGGAACCGACAAAGCCGCGTAGCTCGCATCGCCACTCGGAGTGATCGTGATCGTACCGGTGTGATCACCTTCGTCGACGGCGTCGTCGGCAGCGGTTACGGTGACCATCTGTGGCAAGTACCAGTTGCCCGGTGTAAAGGTCAGGTTCGTGGCGGCGCCGGCGGCGTTTCCGAACAGTTCAAGCTGCGTGTCGGGATCAATGGTCACTGTCACGTTGGTTGCGGGTGCCGCATCCAAGACAACACTGAACGTCTCCATCACCGTCGCAACGTTGGAACTGAAATCCACCGTGCGGGCTTCGGCGACATCCAGGTCGGCTGAGATGCCGTCAGCCGGGTCTAGAGTTGAGTCAATGATACGAACTCCTGGTGCAAGTTCGTTCGTGAATCCTGGCGTGTCCTGTCCGTCATCATTGAAACGCAGCAGGGAGTACGACCCGGTTCCGTCGGTGATGCGTCGTCCGCCAGCAGCCGCGAATTCATCCGGTGAATTGACTTTCGGCAAACCAAGTCCCGAACCTGCGTTGCCGGTGGAACTATCCAGCGTGACGCCATCAAAGATGGTGACCCATGGAGTCGTATCGAGCGTCCCATCGTCGTCGGTATCAAGATCTTGACCCTCCGCACCGGTAAACCCGGTTACCAACAAGAACGTGGTGGGGATACCACCGAAGTCGAGGTCGGTGACGGAGATATCACCCGCATCTTTGATGATGCCGGCATCGGATCCGTCGTCATGAATCAGAGTGAAGCCGTCGGCATCGGTCGAGCCGCCATCGAGCGCGACAACCCGTCCGATCGCTCCATCAGGTGTGCCATTGAAATTGTCGGTCAGAACCACCAGGGTCAGCCCCGTGAGGTCGACTCCACTGGTGCCGTTGGTGTCGTACAGTTCGACAAAGTTGTTCGAATCATCGTCGAACGTGCTGTGTGAGATTCGCGCTTCGTTGATGACCACGTCCGTACTGGCCACGGCAGGGTCCGATACCGTTACCGAAATGCTTGGAATAAATGCCCCGTCGAAAGCCATGTCGAGGCTCGAAACGGTGAAACTAACCGCATCGCTATGCAATCCTTCGACCACCGCGTCAACATTGGCTGTGACGGTGACGGTCTTCGCGGCAAAGTCCATAGGCGTGAACGTCAACTGCGTCGGGCTCGCGTCGATCTGTCCGCCGAACGTTAGATCGACCACAACGTCGTCCGCCGGTGCCGTGGTCAGTGCGACGGTAAACGTGTCATTGCCTGTTCCTTCAACAACACCGGTTGCCCCGCCGGATTCCACGATCTCAAACGAAGGTTCGTTGGTGAATCCAGGGGTGTCACCGCTGTCGTCAAAGAACGCGTTGTCATTTGCATCATTCGGAGCTCGCTGCAAACCAAATGCGCCCGTTCCGTCGGGGATGCGAGCCACGGCGGCTGGTGTGAAATTGTCAACGTTGTTGACGACGTTGGCCGAGTAAGCAAACCCGTCTCCAGCGGCATTTGTAATCGAAACCGAATCGACGATGGAAGTCCAAGGCATCGTGTCAAAAACGCCATCGTCATCGGTGTCCAGGTCGTCACCTTGAGCTCCGGTAAATCCATCCACCAACAGGAACGTGACCGGCGATCCAAAGAAGTCCAACCCGTTGCCCGATGCGGGGGTCGCTCCCGTGACGATCACGTCTCCCGGATCAAGGCTCGCAGCTGAACCATCATCGGCGACCAATAGGAACCCACCGCCGTCAGTTGTTCCGCTGCTGATGTCGATCGCGAAATCAATAGCGCCTGGAGCAAACTCGCCAGAGACCGCGAGGATATGGAGGCCGGCGGTGCTGTCCGACGGTGTTCCGGAGGTCTCATAGATCTCGACAAAATTGTTCGAGTCGTTGTCTGCCGAGACATGCGAGATTCGCAATTCATTGATAACGAAGTCACCGGCAAGTAGACGTCGTTGCTCAAGCGACTCTGCGGACAGTTGCCGACGAAGAGAAGATCGTTGGAGTTTTGTCTTCTTTGCTTTGCTTTGGGATCGACGACGGAACAGACTCATCTGCGAACTCCGGAATGATGCTGAGGTGAAAGAATGCGGGTGATAGTCGGGGTGATTCGTTCAGTGCGGTTTGATCACGACCGCTTTGTCAGTTTGCTGATCCTGCAATTGCGCCTAAGTGATAAACGCGATGCGTGTTGATGCTACGCGGAGAGAAATTGCCTAAACCGCCACATCAATACAGGCAGTAGCTTAGGCGAATTCGCGCTAGACACATCCCCGCTCGTGGGTGCTTCACTGAATCTTGATATTCCCGCGTCCACCGATCGCCGATTGTGGCAGATAGTTCGCCGCTGAAGTGAATTTGTGCTCGAGAATCAGTGAACGAATCAAGGAAATGCGGCAAATGAGCATTGGAAACTTAACGCGAAATTATTTCGCAGATGATGGAACCGCCGAGGAGGTTTTGTTCGGTAGGCCGGATCGGCCGTCGATCAAAATCATCGCGCACGTTTGTACGATTTGGCAAACACAGGAGTATTACGATCGAAGCTTGCGCAATCGAAGCGTCGTGCCGAAGTCATCGGAGGTCACACCTTGGCTAGCGGCGCGAGAACAAGATTCGCTTGCCACGAAGTGATTGCACAAAAAAAGCGGCAGGGCCAAGGCCCGCCGCTTCTATGATCATGATCTCGCGATCTTGATGATCGGCTATACCTGACAACGCTCTGGCTAGCGTCGGCGACCCAAAGACGGACCCATGCGGAGTCTCGTTCAGGGATCGTGGCCGCACTTGCCGTGTGATCCCGGCAGGCATGTCGTCAACGAAGGTGGTTCGATCCTACTGCGAGACTGATCGTTTAAGTGCGAGCCGGTTAACGGCGGCGATCGGTCGTGTGAACGCAAAAACCGACTGCCGCGCGAAATCTTCGGAGAACAACTACTCGTCAATGCGTTGTGATCGCTGTGACCACAACGGCAAATGTGTGCATCGGAGATGCTCGCGCAGTGAATGTTAACGTCGGCGGCGACGAATTACTCCGCCAAGACCCGCCAAGGCCAGCGCCGCAAACGCTGACGGCTCGGGAATCGCAGTGGTGCCCAAGATCGAAATGTTGTCGATTGCCATCGCTTCGCTACCGCTTGGGTTGCCGTCCCAGCTAACACGGATATCTAGTGTTGAGCCGCTTTGCCCGGCGAACAGCAGAGATGAGTATGTATCCAATGCACCGGTCGCAGCCACAGATTTGTCAAGAATACCTGAGGATGTCAGTGCTCCATCGATGAACAATTCGAGCGGATCGTTCTCGGAAAATGCAGTACCGCTATCCATCGCTCGATACGTATAAAGATCAATCGACTCGTCAGGTCTGGCTAGGAAGATTGTTGTGTAACCTCCGCCGTCAAGTTGCGCATCGATACGAAAGCCATCTTGACTTGCCGCTTCAAAATCGCCCATGGCGCCCATGTCAATGTTGACGCTGGTAATAGATGTGGCTGACGAAATATCGAAACTCCAAACCGCATCATTGAGTGGATTGCCCATGCCGTCAATGTTGCCGTCGGAGTCAACTAGTCCGAAGACAGACGAACTGTTCTGACCAATCACGCCACGCGAGTCCGTGGGGAAAGCCCCGCCTGTGCCATCGCCACTGACGTCAGCAGCGCTGTCGTCGGCCAGATCAAAAGGGGCGCCAGTTGAGAACGGTTGCACTCGACCGAAAACATCGCCACCAGAGCCACCACCTGCGCCATAGTCAAAAACGTTGGTCGTGCTTAGAAGGTTGGTCGCGCCACCATCAAAGTCTTCTAAGCCGACAACCGCAGCGCTCAGAGTCGACGTACTGAAAAATGCGAACAAAGCAGCAGTAGCTACCGACAATAGTGTTTTTAATTTCATCTCAAACTCTCTGCTAGAAATTGTGTCGATCAAGCGGGGCAAACTTAGCGAGCTCAAACGCCAAGTCCTCCACGTCAACATCGTGAATAGGACAGGTTAGGTACTCTTTGTTAACGGCGCCAAATACGGGGACTTGATCATAGCCGTTCATAGTTCGCAAAGCCGTTTAGCCTCTGTTTAATGCAGGTTGACGTTGCGGTCGGGCGGATTGTTTCAACTTCGTTGATCAAAGCTGCCTATGCGGATCGCATCGGAATGCGTGCTGCAACAAGCAGGCTCAAAGCGTGCTTCATATATTTCTTCTCCGCGTGTGTGGCTTTGTGTGAACTGATGCATCGCTAAAACGCTTGAAATACTGCGTCTAAATCCAGGCAGTATCGTATCTGACTGCAATGTCGTCGCAACGGATTTTACCCCGTAAATTGACAAATTCAGCGCATCTTAACACGCCTGCACGACAGGCTCCCTTACGGCGAGTCAAGGGTGCGATAATGCACGGACTTGCACCCCAGGATTGGTGGGCCCACCCAGCGGGGTGTGTTTGAAATGAAGCCATCTGTGGACGCGCGAGAGCGAATTTCGTCATTGAACGATCGACCACGCTACCGTCCGGTCGCGAAATTTGGCAGGAAGCTGCTCGCGAAGTCGCTGAAATTGACGTGGTCGTCCCCGTCGGCATCGAGGAAGGATTCAAAGTTTGGCGAACCGATCGAACTGGCGAACGATGGCAGGAATGAGCTGGCGAAATCGGTGAAGTTCGTCAGCCCGTCACCGTTTGCGTCGCCGTAAAGACGAAAGAAATCGTCGGCCACATCGTCGCCTAGCACATAATCCGATTCCATCGACGTGCCGCCACCAGTCGTCACGATTTGGGATCCGTCAATGTCCAATCGGTACTCTCCGTCAATCAAAGAATTGCCACTGGCCCGGTCCACCACACCGGGGCCGGATCCGAACGTGATCGTGGCGATCGTTTGCATCCCGACCACCTCGCGTTCGATGATCAAATTGGTGACCTCGGTCGTCGACGGATTGTCCTGCTTGCCTAGGTTGGTCAGCGTAAACGCAGACGCCGGTGTGTTGACGATGCCGTCAAAGGTGATCGACAGTGAGCGAATCATTGAACGCTGCTGCGTTCCGTCGTCGATCACCACGCCAGCGATCTCCGGTGCATCTTCGGTACTGACTGGAACGATAAAGTCTGCCACCACGGGCAAGTGGTCACTGACGGTTCGCAGCAGACTCAGGACCGTCAATCGGTTGCCCAGTTCGGGCAGCGCGGTATTGCTGGCGTCATCGATGCTGCCGTTGAGCGCGACCGACCCGTTCACGCCAAACGTGTGATAGCTGCCGGTGCGATAGTCCATTCCCGCGCCGTCTTGCAGCTCGCCTGAGATCAGCTGGAAATCAAGTCGGTCGTCCATGCCGCCGCCGTCCAGCCCAAGTCCCGGCTGGACCGTTGCCGAGGGCGCTTGGGTGAAGATGTCTCGGAAACTGCTGTTGTTTCGCCAGTTGCCCGGACGATTGATCGGGTCGAACGCCTGCCCGTTTCCGCTGGAAAGGAATTCCTGGTAACCCGGTTCGTTACTGGTGAACATATTAAAGTCGCCGGCATAGATCACGTGCGCGCCTTGTCCCAGCGAGTCGGCGTCATTGCGGATCGCCTGGACGTCAATGAAGCGGCGTCCCTCGTCGCCGGTGGACGCTTTCAAGTGGCTGTTGTAGATGTAAAAATCCGATTCGCCGCTGGTGCCAACCGGGCGGAAGTGGTGGCGGATGGTTTGCCGAGGTGCACCACTGGCGCTCACGGTTCCGACCAGTCCCTCCCCGACCAGTTGCACGGTTTCGCTGTTATAGACAACGCCCTGTGTGCCCGATCCACTGGTTCCGCCATTCAGCGTGCCGGCGACATAAGCGGTGGTCCCGTAGGTATTGTTCAACGAGCTGGCGATGATCGTCGACGTGGTGGCCTGCGAGAGGACTTCCTGCAGCGCGAAGACATCGACTTGTCGGCTGACCCCGTTGACGATTTCCGTGCCGATCGCCTGCAGGACCGTTTCGAAATCGCTTCGTGGCGTTCCGTTACCCGAGGCGGCCGAGATGTTATAGCTGACGATGCGCAGGTTCTCGTTGCTGGTCGGTGTCGCGGGATTGACCGTTAGCAGGAAGGAAGTGCTGGTGGTCAATTCGCCGTCGGAGACATTGACCGTGATCGTCGAATCACCGGATTGCCCGGCGGTCGGCGTCAGCGTCATGGTTCGGCTTGCGCCCGATCCGCCAAGTGAGATCGAGGCATTGGGGACCAGCGACGTGTTGGACGATGTCGCCGTCACGGTCAGGCTCGCGGGCGATGTTTCGGCGTCACCGATCGTGAATGCAATGGCGCCGGTTGCCGTTTGAAACGGCGTTGTTTGGTTGTCGATGCCTGTGACCGTCGGCGCCGTGTTCGTGGCGGTGCCCCCGCCCGACGTGAAAACGAACGAGTCAATCGCCAAACCGTCATCGGCGCCCGAAGCGTTTGCATCGACCCAGCGGATCCAGAACGTCGATCCGTTGGGGATATTCAACCCACCGATCGTCGCCGAAAGGTCGGATCCGTTTCCGGGAGCGTTCCCGTCAAGTGCGCCGATTGCTCCGGATGTGGTTGGCGATTCGAAGTCCAACGCGTCAACGTCGATCCATGTTCCATCGGAAAGTCCGCTCGCGTTGAGACTGTATTGAAAGTCCAAGTGGTCACTGCGGCCGGACGTTCCTCGACGCCATTGTTCGCCGTGGAATCCGATCGTCATCGAGCTCAAGTTCGCACCGGTGCTGTTGCGGATCGCGGCTCCGATGATCGGTTCCAGGCTGCCACTGCGCAGCGATCCCAAGGCTCGCTCGGAACTGCCGCTGTCGCCAAAACTGTACGTGTTGCCGGAGTTCGGCGTGCCGTCGCTGGCAGCGTACGTCGAATCGGCGTTGGTGTCTGTTTCGTAAAGATGCCAACCGCTGGGCAGTGACGAAGAGGTGCCCGAGGATGCGAGCGAATCGAATGACTGCGTATAGGTCGAACCCGCCGACGTGTAGTCAACGTAGTTGGTCGTCGCGACTGGGTTCAGGATTCCGTCGATCCAGTTTTGATAGACGTCGACGCGGGTGTCAAAGGATTCGTCGCCAAGGCCGGCGTCTTCGAGGGTTCCGCCCGACGTGACGCCTGCCACCAAGTACTCGCCGCCAGACTGAATGAACGCGGGGCCACCGGAGTCGCCGGGGGCCGTGTTGCTTTCGGTGTTGTTGTCAAAATCCCAGTAAACCAACGTCGATGAGACCGCATCGATCGGCGTGGTGCCAACGCGTTTGGTGCCAAAGACACCGTCGGCGCCCGAGTCACCCGTTCCGCCATAGCCGTAACCCACAAGGGTCAGTGTTGATCCGACAGTAGGCGTTTGGCGATAGATCTCGCTGGGAGTGATGCCCACGACGGGGCTGGTCAATTTGTAAATTGCGATGTCATTGGCAATGTCGGTGCCAAAATTGGACTCGTCATAGTTCGGATGAATGATGACTTCGCTGGTCGAGTAGGTCGTCGGCCCGAACTGAACGCGTCCCGCGGTGTCCCCGACTCCCTCGGCACAGTGCGCCGCGGTCAATACATACTGTGATGCGATCAACGTGCCCGAACAATAGCCGCCGAAGCTCTCGCCAACGATACCCACGGAAGGAAACTGAGTTGTCGGCGTACCATTGATGATCCGCTCGATGGGCGGTTCGGTGTCAATATTTTCGATTGCGTGGGGGAGGTGCGGCCCCATCACCTCCGCCGCTAATAGACGCCGACCTTCCAGAGTTTCAAGCGATAGCACGCGCGAGCGGCGAAGTGATCGCCGCGACCGAAACGTGGTCGTGGGATTGGGCAAGCGGCGACCGCGAATTCGAAAAGGCTGCATGGAGTCGGACTCTGTTTGGATTGATCGAAAGAAGTGCGGCCATCATAGTGTCGACGTACGGACGATTCATACCGCTCCAGATAGGTACGCGGATTCTATGAACGGTCTGTCATCAGAATCGCGACCAAAATCCATCGATTTTCGATCAGCGCACTTTCCGAAGATCTTGCCGTCAGAATGAAGGCAGCAGCGGCTAGGGGCGAAGCGTTTCAGTGCTCGCGTCGGGTTCTTCTGGGCTGGACGCTGCTAGGTTGGACGCTGATGTGTTGGCCCGTCCTGGGGCGGTTGGTCTGGTGTCCTGCGGCTCGGTGTCGTGCAGTTCTGTGTCCTGCAGTTCTGTGTCCTGCAATTCTGTGTTCGGTTTCGATCCGTTCTGCAGGCTCGAGAAAATCCAGATCAGTGCGGTTGTCAGCAGGAACGTTTGCGGCGTGCTATCGACACTGGTCCACAGCGGCGTTTGCTGAGCGATACGCCAGGTGATTAACTGCAGTGTCATCGCAATCGGTAGCGTGATCGCAAATCGTTGCAACGGATCGGCTTGCTTGAACAACCAGCCACAAGGCACGCACAGGCACAACGCAGTGACGATAACCATGGGTGTCGATTGCCATCCCAGCACGACTGCCGGAACGGCGATCAGGACAATCAGGTCAACCAGGCGTCCGGTCTGTTTGCCCAGCGGATCGCCCTTAGGGTCAGCGGATGGCAGCCAGCGAATCGCCAGCAACCGGGCAAAAAATGCGGCGGCCGCGATTGCCGCAAGGACGCGAATGATCACTGTCAGCCATTGGCCGGTGATGACCGTTTCATCGAGAGGCCAACCTGGCGGAGTCACCAGTTGCCAAGAAACGATCATCAACGGTGGAAATGCAAACAGCGGGATCACAGCGGCGGCGAGGCTGAACAAGACCAAACGCGGCGGAAGTCGATGTCCGTCGAAACTGATCAACCCTTGCGCCCACGTGCAACTCAACAGCACGACGTGGTACAGCAGGATCAGCAGCATGGGCCGATCAATGATCGGAGTCCACAGCGGGCCGCCGTGCCAATGGTTGATTTGATAGGGAAGCGCGAGTCGAAATAGTTCGGCGATGCCGACCGCAGCGATACTTAGTCCGACGATGAATTCGACAATCGGATACCGCGGTGAAATCGGCAGCCGACACGTGCGACACCGGCCACCGAGCGCGAGCCAACCGAAGACGGGGAAATTATCACGCGCTTTCAGTCGTGATTCGCATCGTGGGCAGTGAGAGCGACCGTTGACGCTTTCGCCACGTGGCATCCGCCACGCAACGACATTCAAAAAACTGCCGACCGATGACCCGACCCACATCAGCCACAACACGATCACCACATCGATCAGACGCGGAATCAGCAGATCCTCGAATTCGTAAAGCGTACGTCCGCGAGACTGCCACCAAGCCAATCCCAAGACATAGCAAGCGATCGCCACGGCCAGACCGCCGATCGCAAACCATAGTCCGTATCGCTTTGAACGTCGCCGGCGGGCCAATGTCGGGTTCCCGTTTCAATGTGGTTTGGATCGAAAGATGCAAAGTGGGCGAATCTGACCACCGGGGTACCGTTTCGACCGGGGGACAATCTTTACCGCGGTACAGTCTTCTTTACCGAGATAAAGCCTTTACCCAAATACAGTCTCTGCGGTGCGATCGTTTTCCGCAATTCCGCATGCTCAGCACGCCTTACGCCGCCTTAGCCTAGTCGACTTGACCCGATCGACTTAGCCTAATTTGCGTGCGATTCGCTGGCGGTACCCTTTTGTCACCTCAACCCGCTAAACTAGAGGTTCCGGAGCGTTCGCGGCCGCTGTTATTGACACCTCTTTTCTGCGTCTATGTCTGAATCGAATCGCGTTCTTGTCGTTGATGACAGCCCGACCCAGTTGGTACAGCTGCAGATGGTCTTACGAGCCGACTCGTTCGACGTCCTGACGGCCACCAACGGGCGAGAGGCACTTGAAGTGATCGCGGCGGAAAGCCCCGACGTCGTCGTGACCGATTTGCAGATGCCCGAGCTAAACGGCTTGGAATTGGTCGCCCGGGTCAAGGCCAGCTGGCCGTCGCTGCCCGTCGTGCTCACCACCAGCCAAGGCAGCGAGGCGATCGCGGCGGAGGCTTTGCAAAAGGGCGCGTCCAGCTACGTGCCCAAGCGTGACATGACGACCAGCTTGGTGCCCACCATTCGTCAAGTGTTGGCCATCGCCGAATCAGCACGAACGCGCGGAGAGGTTTCGAAGTACGCGATCGCCAGCCAGTTGGAACTGAAGATTCCTAGCGACGACTCTTTGGTGCCCGGCGTCATTGCCAGGCTCGAAGTGCCGATTGTCGAGCTGGACTTGTTTGATGAAGGCGAACGAATGCAGATCGCGATGGCACTCGATGAAGCACTGACCAACGCGATCATTCATGGCAATCTGGAAGTCTCCTCGGACCTTCGGCAAGCCGAAGACGGCAAGCCCTATTACGAATTGGTCACCCGACGTAAATCGGAGCCGCCGTACTGCGACCGGTCCGTCACCATCAGCCTGCATGCGTCACAGACCGAAGCGAAGTTCTTTGTCAAAGACGAAGGCTGTGGGTTTGATCCCAAGCGGCTGTGCGACCCGACCGATCCTGAAAACCTTGAGAAAGCCGGCGGCCGTGGCTTGTTGCTGATCAATGCGTTCATGGACGAAGTCAGCCATAACGACTGTGGCAATGAAATCACGATGGTGAAGCGCAAGGCAACCCGTGACGGGTGACCCACGACAGGTTGCCCGTGACAGATAGCCCGTGACAGGAACTAGGTGCGCTAGCGCATCGGTTCGCCGCCGGGAGCCTGACTTGCTGGCGCTGGCCGTCTACATCTATATCGCCGCATCTATATCGCCGCCGGACGCGCCAGGGTTTCGTTCGTGTCGAACGCCCCCCCCCGAGCGCAGTCACAGTGTTTGCTTTGCAGCCACGGCGATCGCAACCGCAACCGTCGTTTCGCTATACGATCAGCCGCGCGTCGCTAATCACGGCCGGCCAGATCAGACTTCAGTTGCCAGGACCTCTGATCGCAACTGCTTCAGCAAGTCAATCGCTTGTCCGATTTCTTGAATTTGACGTTCGGGATCCTGTGGGATTTCTCGTTCGATCGTCAGCGGACCGTCGTATCCGATGTCTTTGAGTGCCACCAGGTATTCGCGAATATTGACGTCACCTTTTCCAAGCGGAACCTCGGCACCCCAAGTTTCACCCGGCTGATCGCTCCATGTGCCGTCTTTGCAATGGACGCTTCGCACATGCGATCCAACTTTGCGGAGCGCTTCGATCGGTTCCCCGGTGCCATACAGAATCATGTTTGCCGGGTCGAAGTTGATCTTCAGGTTCTGGCGATCGACTTGCGAGATGAATTCGAGCAATCCGTCTGCCGTTTCTTGTCCGGTTTCTAGATGAAGGAATTGCCCATTGGCTTGGCAATGGTCGCAGAGTTCCTGCGTCACTTGGGTGATGGCGTCGTAACCGTCGGCCGCCGGATCATGTGGGATAAAGCCCAGGTGCAGTGCAACCGTGTCGCACCCCAGTGCTTTCGCAAAGTCAGAAATTTCTCGCATTTCGTTAAGCCGGCTTTGCCGCGTTTCCTCAGGCATCAATCCCACGGTGCGCACGACGGTGGGGATGTCAGCATAGCTTTCGCCTTCGAAACCGCCGAAAACTGCCGTGCAGACGACGCCCATCTCTCGCAGTTGTTCGGCGAGTTCTTTTGCAGTTGCCTCGTTCCGCTTCTCTTGATGAGGTGCATGCAGCTGGATTGTCGGAACTTGAAGTTTTGAAATCACGTCCCATGCGACTCCTAGACCCGCATCGACGGACGCGAATACACCTATGGGCCATTTTTCCATTTGATTTTGCTCTTGATACTTTGGGGCAGTTGAATCGGACGGCAGGTCCAATCATCGCACGACTAACATGTCTAGAAAACGATGTTTGGCGGCGGTATTGTATCGCAAACTTTCCCGCCGCATGGTCCGTTGGGCCAGTCACTTTGTCACAGTCAGCCACGTCTTTCGGATGCGAACCGACCGCTTCGGTTGCGCAGCGACTGCACGAACACCAATCCGACGATGTAGAATCAGTTCCACCATGCATCGAAAATCGACGATGATCTTTTCATTTTCGTCGAAGCACCTACCGATTTCCCTCAACCCCTAGATGAACCAATGATTCGCACCCTACTTGTTTTCAATGCCGCCCTGTTGATGACCGGCATCGCGATGTCTCAGGACGGCAAACTGCTAAGCAACGATTCTCTTGACCAATGGAAAAAACTTGGCGGAGATGCAACGTATGAAATGACCGACGGAATGATCGTGGGTAAAACCGGCGAAGGCAAAAATACGTTTTTGACCCGTGGTCCTTATGCGAACTTTATTCTCGAGTTCGATGTGAAGTGTGACCCCGGTCTGAATTCCGGTGTTCAAATTCGCAGCCATCAATATCCCGGCGCGACGCCACAGGAATCGAGTCCAAAAAGGATTCGCGAGAAAGGCGAGGTCTATGGTTATCAGTGCGAGATTCGCGGCGAAGCCAACGGCGAGAACGGTTGCACTGGTAATTTCTGGGACGAAGGCCGCCGCACCAAGTGGTTAGACGAAACTGTCGACGCGGCTGAGAAACAGGAAGCCTACCGTCCGGGAGAATGGAATCACATCAAGATTGTCGCGAAAGGCAATCGCATTCAAAGTTTTGTGAACGATACCCCAGTCGCTGACTTCACCGATGACCGAGACGCATCGGGGTTCATCGGGCTGCAAGTTCACTCGGTCAAAAAGGGCACCGGTCCGTTCCAAGTCGCTTGGAAGAACATTCGCATCGTCGAACTGGACTAGTTCACCGCTGCTGCGGGGCAGCTTGAATGCGTTCGAGCTGCCGCGTTAATCGCCGGACAATTTCAGGCTCGTTGGCATACAGATTGGTGGTCTCGCCCACGTCAACGGCCAAGTTGTAAAGCTGTCCCGCCGGGTCGTTCGGGCCTGGCGTGACTGTCTTGGGTTCAGAGAAGCCGCCCGAACCTAGCGACGTGATCAGTTTCCAGTCTCCACTGCGAATCGTCATGGTTCGATTCGCTGACTGAATTAGCAACGCATCGCGTATCGGTTTGTCCTCGGGCTGAGTCCCCAACAGTGCCGGTAAAAAGCTAAAGCTATCGGGACCGGCATCGTCGGGCAGAGGTTGTTGCAGTAATTCGGCAAGCGTCGCCAGCAAGTCCGTAAAGCAAATCGTTTGTTTGCTTTTCGTAGCCGGCTTGATACGGTGCGGCCATCGCACAATGAAGGGCATGCGGTGGCCACATTCCCAAGCATCGCCCTTCATGCCCCTCAGGCCGCCCGACGCGTCATGTCCGAAACGCCGGACGTCTTCTTCGTACCACACCGGTCCGTTGTCCGACGAGAATACCAAGAGCGTGTTCTCTTTCATCGATGCATCATCCAGCGCGCCGAGAACGCGACCGATCATCGTGTCGACCATCGTCGCAAAGTCACCGTACATGCCCGCGTTGCTGGTTCCCGCAAATTCGGGTGACGGCAACCAAGGCGTGTGGGGTGCCGGGTAAGCAAGGTACAGCATCAAGGGCTGGTCCTTCGCTGACGATGCATGATCTTCAATCACTTCGATCGCTTCATCAGTGAACTTTGGCAAGACATCTTTCAGTTCCAGACCGGGGGCGATCCCGCCGGCCCGCCAGAACTCGCCTTGAATCGGCGACCAACCGTCCGACGCGTTTGCATCGATGTGGTCGGTGGGCTGGGCCACCGCTTGATTGCCGCGGATGTAAAAATAAGGCGGGATGTCGGTCGACGCGCGGATCCCAAAAAAAGTTTCGAACCCGATATCGATCGGGCCACCCGGCAACGGTTGGTCGTATCCGTTTTCGGCAAAACCTAAGTGCCACTTTCCGACCATCGCTGTTCGGTAACCTTGTGATTTCATGAGCGACGCCACCGTCATTTGATCACTTGTGATCAGTGGTTGCTTGGGCCACTTGGAAACGTCGGTGCGAAACGGATATCGGCCCGTCATCAAACCGTAGCGAGACATGTGGCATAGCGGTCCCGGCGCGTGTGCGTCGGTGAACATCATGCCGTCGCGGGCAAGCGAATCGATATGGGGCGTGTCGATTTTCGACTGTGGGTTGAAACATCGCGGGTCACCATATCCCATGTCGTCAACCAAAATGACAACCACATTCGGTCGATCACGATCCGCGTGAGGATGCGGCGACGTCGGTTCCGCTGATATTGCACATGCTGCGATCGTCGAGACAAAAAAGCACACGCCGCAAAAGAGTTTTGCCATTTTCATAAGTCCGCATCCCTTTGTCGGGTCAATCATAGATCGGAAAGAAAGTATTGAACGCGGACTCACCAAACACACCGGGGTCGTTGAACCGGCGATTCTGATTTAGGGCATTGATCTGGTCCATTTCAGACGCTGTCAATTCAAAGTCGAACAGTGCTAGGTTCTGCGTCAGGTGTTCCTTGCTGGTGCTCTTGGGGATCACCGCGGTGCCACGCTGAACACCCCAACGCAAAACGATTTGTGCGGCAGTTCGGTTGTGTGCGCCCGCGATTGTTTTGACCACATCGGTCTCAAGCACCGATTCGTCATCATCCGCGGTTCTGCCCTGCGCCTGGTAACTCAATGATCCCAGCGGCGAGAACCCGGTGACGGCGATCTCGTTCTCTTGAGCAAAACGCACCAGTCGTGCTTGCGTCAGATACGGATGCAACTCAACTTGCAAGACGGATGGACGAATGCGGGCATAGGACAGCAGGTCGCGAATTTGTGATGTCCCTAGATTGCAGACGCCAATGCGTTTTACCAATCCAGCGTCGACCAGGTCTTCCATCGCTCCCCAAGTCTCCGCATAGGGAACTGGATCTGGCTTCATCGCGGGGTTTGGTGCGTCGGGATCGAAAAACCAACCCGGCGGGTAACGCTCTTCGAATGGGACAAAGGCCAGCGAGATGGGAAAGTGAACGTGATACAAGTCCAATTCGTCCAGCTGCAAATCCTTTAACGTCCGTTCAACGGCTGGTCGTACGTGCTCGGGACGCAAGTAGGTGTTCCACAACTTGCTTGTCACCCATAAGTCGTCGCGGTTGACCAATCGGTCGCGAATGGCGGCCGCTAATCCTTCGCCGACCTCTTTTTCGTTCCCATAGTCGCAGGCCGAATCTAGATGCCGATATCCCAACTCGATTGCATCTCGAACGACTCGCGGACAATCTTCATTGGCAATTTTCCATAGCCCAAGACCGACGGCTGGTAAGCGGCCGCCATCGGCTACGGCAATTGTTGTTTCGGTTCCCATCAAGTTGCAACTCTTGCGTCGAGTAATGGTTTCATCATGAAAAAACCGGAAGTGGATTGAATCCACTTCCGGTCAATAGCTTAGCATTCGTATGCTGCGAATCGGAGCCGTCGTCAGCTCAGATTCTTGCGTTGACTTATCGACTACTCCTCGACGGCGCAATCGGGCGAAGTCAGGATTGCCAGCAACATGTTTTCGACGCGATTGGCACCTCTTCTTAGGTTGGCGGGATGGTTGCCCTGCCCGGTGGTCTCTCGCGGCGTTGTCGCGAGTCCTTCGAAAATCAGCCGCTTGGTGTCTTCGTGCATGCTGCCATTGCAAAGCAGAAGGTCGTATTTCTCCAACAGGTCCTTCATGTGACCATCATTGTGTGCCGGGTTGTCATAGTCGTGTCCCGGTGAGCTGTCATCGCTGCCCATCGCGATTTCGTCCGCAAGATCAAAGGTCAACCGGATCGTGCGTCTTGCTTCCGGGCGTGCCGTGGCACCGGTCGCCTGCCCATGGTTGATGTTGAACTGAGTCCAACCGCTGCGGCACCAGCCTTTAAGCCGATCGTTGGTTCGCACTGCCGTCACGGCGTTGATGATCTCGAACTCGGGTGTGAACAGGCTTCCGTAGGGCAGCCGTCGCGATGGAACGTAGTTGACGAGGTCAACGGATTGGTAATCCGGCAGATAGAAATTAAAGACAGTCGGCGAACGGTAGGGGAACTGTCCGAAATCATCGCGGAGCTGTGGCAGAATAAACCACTCATCATCATCATTGGATGTCGGTTCCATCGCCCGAATGAATGACGTTGCACGGTTGACGGGTTCTCGCAACCGCGAGTACTCCGTTCCGCGCGAGACAACGTCGACCCGGTAGCTTCCGTCGTCATTTCGGGCTCGGACCGTTCGCTGCCCACGCAACAGTTCTGGGTCAAGCAGAATGGCTTTGATCACCGCACCAAGATTGCCTCCGCTGGATTCCCACTGCGACGTGACGCGACGAATGTAGGCTCGCGAAGGGTTTGACTTGACTAGTCTTTGAATCAGCAGCCGCGAAATGAACGGGGCAACATTGGGGTGTGCCGCGATGATGTCCAACGCGGCGTCGATGTCTGCTTTCGCCGCCGCATGCTTATTTGCATTGCTTAGCGAATTGTAATTGCCGGGCAGCGTTATCGTCTGGGCGTAATCGGTGCCTTTGAAGATCGTCTTGCTAAGTGGCGGATTCGCCTGTTCGTTGTAGTTGCGATTGTTGTCGTGCTGGTTGCCGTTGACCGCCATCGGTCGGCCAAAGGTTCGACGTCCATTCTGGGTGTTGAAATCGTTGTCGTTGTTGTTTCCGTCGCTGTAGTGAAGACCAGTGAACACGCGAGCCATCTCGGTGATCCCATCGTTCTGATAGGTCGGAATCAAGTCGCCGTTGGCGTCTTTGACAAAGCGGCCGTCGCTATGCATCAAGTACAGCCCGACCGAAAACAATTGCTGAATTTCTCGCGCATAGTTTTCGTCGGGGAATCTGACGACTTCGCCGTTTTGTTTGAGCGCTTTGCGATTGCCAGCTGAACTTAGCCAGACGCCCATCACGGGGTGATACGTCATGTCCTGCAGGATGTCTCGATAATCGCCAAATGCGTGAGACACCAACATGTCGTAATAGTTGCTCATTCCCAGCCATAGCGGAATCGATCGCTCGGCCGGGGTTCCCGTTTGTCGAATGTTGTAAATGTTTCGGTTGTTGAATTGGTTGCCGGTATCTCCGATCACAAAAATCTGTGATAGAGCCCAAGCGACGCGTTGCCGCAGTTGGTCCTCCGAGGTTAACGCGATATGCCACCAAGCCTCGTACCGATAGTTAGGCAGTGCCGAGCCGTTTTGCGCGTCAAGTGCGTGCCCATTGCGAGCCACCATTGCACGCGCCATGCCTTCGTGGGTTTGGCCGGCGGGAAAGTACGATGACTGGCCGATGTTCATCGACATTTGATCGTCGATCCATTCTTCGCAAGCGGCGCGATAGCCAATTTGGCTGATCCGCAGGCCTAGCTCGTCGATGTCCGATTGTGTCGGTCCAAATGTCGCTTTGGACAAGAATTGGGCGGCGCGAATTTTCGATCGAATCAGACCCGCTTCCGATGCGTTGGGAGCCTGAAAGGTACCCGCCTGTGCTGGCTGCATTAATTGTGGAGCCGCATTGGGTAGCAGCAAACTCGCACACAACAGCAACCCACCGAATCGCATACGTTTCATCATTAGCACCATAGTCTTCGTTCTTCGAATAGAATTATGGGGACCGGCCCGGGGGGGACAAACTGCGTACCTCGGGCCAAACGGAATATGAAATGAACGCGACCGGTCGCGTTAAGGGCTCACTTTGTTGAGGAGAATCCCTCTAAACTAGCGGTGCCAAGTTCCACAAGCAAGGCGTTTTTGGTGCATATTGGCACTTAAAACCGCTGTGAATGATTGATGGTTTCGCCAAGATCGACGTGAGTACCCGTGGATTTCCGGGCTGATGTGATCGTCGCCGCGATCGGTGTGGTGCGATATCTTCCCTTGTTGCCAGGCAAAACAGCGCAGTCGTAATCACAGGCAGACCCACCTTCTGGCGAAGGATAGGTGCATTCATGCCGTGATCGGTGATGACCATTTCAAAGTCAAATGGGGCTGTCCGCTTCGTCCTCAGCTGACTTCGCCTACGGGGCCCCTGAATCGTTCGTGGGTGATCCCCCAATATGAATGGTCTGGGGAAAGCCGTCGAATTGTTCACCGTTGCCCCCGTACCGGTACAGGTTGATTGTCGCGTCGCCGGAATCGACATCAAATTCGACCAGCCCGTATCCGCTGCCTTTGCGGTACCCGACTTCGGCCGGATTCTTGGTTTTGGCAAGGATGTTGCTGCCGGGTTCGGGGTTCCCAACGGCCAAGACGTGGATTGGGTGGCCGGCATCGTCATGAAACTTGCCGGTGTAATCTTTGCCGGGATCAGGCGTGGATGTTTTTTCGCCCGGCCACCATGCCCGCGGGAACCCATTGGCTGTCCCAGGAACCATGAAGGCGTATCCGGCATCGTCGAAATCGTCGACGCCATGTCTCAGTAGGATCCCTAGATGCTGGTCGCCGTGAATGGCCAGGGCGTTGCAGTCGCCCATGATTCGTACCGCACGGTTGCGGGCGGGCTTGGGCCATGCGCCGCTGTCAAAATAGCTCCGTGTACGTTTCAGGTTCGGACCGGTATGCGTCGCGGCGGTGCAAAAGATGGTCTGCGACAAGACACATTTCATCGAATGACCGTCCCAGTTGTCGGACCAATCGGACAGGAATTTTTCTTGTGCCTCGCCCAGCAGGTCGGCGTCTTTTGCTTCGGGCCGCGCCGGTTCCGGCATCGATTTCGGTCCCGTCTTGAACTTGCGATCTTCGAGGATTGCAAAGCCGACTCCGCCGTAGACCATGTCCGTGTAATATGGTTTGATTCCGATCGGAAGCGTGACATCGTCGGTCGGTGGCGGCAGATGGCCGACGTGCGTTTTCTCGACCGCAGAGACCCACGGGCCCGGCATCAAGTATCCTCCAAGAGCCCAGTCGGGTTTGCCTGATTCGTATGGAAGTTCGCGTCCACCGTGTCCCCACAGGTTTCCCTGAAACACGTCGTGATCATCCGGCAACAACACGGTGGGGCGATCGCGCATCAAATCTCGCCATGTCCAGCCGAATTGATAGAACTTACGCAAGTAATCGATCATCGCGGGTTCGACATCGGCACCTCTCGCGACACCAAAGCCGCCATAACTTTCATAGATTTGATCGCCGGCAAAGAACATCATGTCGGGATCTTGTTCGGTGACTTGTGCGACCATGCTGGGAATCGGAAACAGATAGCCGTTGTCGCAGGAGAAGCATCCCAGGCGAAACGCATCGGAACTCGTTGGCTCGCGTCGAACTTTCCCGTCCCAGGTATACTTCTTGCCGCGCCAAGCGAACCGAACTTGATAGTCGTATTCGGTCGAGCTGTCCCAGTCATCGACGACGAATGCCACGGTGCGACTAAGGCTGTCCATCGGCTGTGTGTCGACTTGCGTCCAATTCGTCCGGGGCTTGGCTGCCGCGGGCGCAATCCAGAGTTCGGCTTCGTGTTTCTGACGAGGCCCCAGCGGCGCGAATTGTGCCTGCATGCGAAGTTGGTTTCGGCTGAGCGTGTACTGGGACCACAGGATCGGACCAAATTGACGATCATCGTGTAAAGTCACCGCGTCGCCGGAAAGCGAGAAATCGCGGAATGCATATCGCCGCGCGGTGCTGCTGCCGCCATTCTGAGACGGTCCATCGGATAGCAACGAAAGTCCGCCCGAGACTCGCGCACGGGCGACCGAAGCGGTGACCGATGAGGAGTGTTCACCCCGGGTTGCCGTGAGTTGCAGTTGGTAGGTGTCGCCCTGTTGCGTTCCGGTCAACCGCAGCGTGATTGGCTCGGTGATCGGATCGTCTGTGTGACTCAGTCCGCTTGGTGAAACTTGGTCCGCAAGGTGTAAGCGACCTTGGTCGTCGATCGTTGCGTCGATCCAGTCCGTCGCGTGCACGAGTCGATGACGGTAATCGTCAATGCCGCCTTGCCGTCCGAAACGAAACCCGGCTGCGGTCTTGCCTGCCTTTTCGACTCTCGATTTTTCCTTCGGGCCTTTCGGTCCCAGCGATGCGATCTCGACCTGCGCTTGAAAACCACTGCCTTCGCTGCCGATATCTGCGCTCAATAGACACAGGGTGCGATTGCCGGCGGCCGCCGCGACCGCTGCATCACCGCGAAGTGACCAATCGGTCATGGGATTGGCCCACCAGTCCGGACCGACCCACAATCGGCTGCCTTTCCATTTGCTGTGATAGCCGCGTGAAGCGTCATTTTCAATTTCAGGTTTTTCGCCCAAAACGGATGCCAACGAATGCGAGATTGCAGGGTTGTCCAAGTAGGGATCCTCGTTTTGCTGGCCGTAATCTCGCAGCGCTTTGGCCAATCGTTCTGCAACGCCCTCGGTACCCGGTCGGCGATAGAAATTTAAGAGCTCGTCGGGATCTTGTTCTTTGTCAAAGAGCCAAGGACGATCATTCACCGAAAGGATCAATTTGTAACGTTCATCAACCGCCGCGACCCAGTTTGCTCTTGTGCCTGAGTTGCGTAGGAACGTCACTGGCGGATCGTCATCGTTGTGGTCGGTGCTTGGATTGCCGCCGAATGCGTCGGCCAGGTTTCGGCCTTGGTCGTCGTCGTTGGCGGCATGGCCTAGCAGACCCATCAACGTCGGTGTGATGTCGACGGTTCCCATCGGTTGGTCGTAGACCTGGTTGCCCGGTATCAACGCGGGGTGTTTCCAGATCATCGGAACGCGTGCCGACCCTTCGTAGGGATTACCTTTGTTTTGTCGATCATGTTCGTAGCACAAATCGCCGTGGTCGCTGGTCAGCACGAACAACGTGTTATCCAGTTGGCCCGACTCGTCGAGACGCCGGACCAATCGACCGATGTTGTCGTCGATACATTGCACCATTCCGAAGTAACGTGACATGTCGTCACCGCGAAATATCGGGTGGTTTGATGCGGACGACATCCATTTGGGCGACGGGATCCCTGTGTTGTATGTTCGTGGCGCCGTAAAACGCAAGTCATCGAAACGATGGTCATAGGGTGCCCGCACGGTATTGGGGCCGTGGGGGTCCGGATAGCTAAGCGTCGCGAAAAACGGAGTCTCTATTTGCTGAGGATCCGTCATGAATTCGATAGCACGATCTGTCAAGAAATCCGTTGAGAACGATTTTTCATCGGCGCCGTCGACGTCAGAACTCGGTTCGCCGTTCTTGGTCGATCCTACCGCGGGCTCACCGTCATTGATCACAAACTTTTTCCAATGTCCGCGATTGAACATGAATTTCTTGAACTGAAATCCGCCGTCAACTTTCGGTGACCAATCCGGTCTTCCCGCGCCGCCTAGATGCCATTTCCCGATGAACCCAGTTCGGTAACCGGCGTCGTTCAATCGATCCGCGAGTGTGGGGACGCTGCGATCCAGGACGAGATTGTTTGTCGGCATACCGACTGCGTGTGGATATCGGCCGGTGATCATCGCGGCACGGCAGGGCGAACATACCGGTGAGGTCGCGTAAGCTCGCGTACAAATCACACCCGCCTTGGCGATCGCATCGATGTGGGGCGTGGGAACGACAACGCCTTCGCCCCACATTTCGGCTTGCTCGGCCGGCATCAGTTGGCGGTAGCATCCAAGCGTGCGAAAGTTGTGTTCGTCCGTCACAATGACCAACACGTTCGGTCTCGGTTCGGCCGAAACGGATTCACGCGGATTGGCGATGCCAAGCGTGACGGTCGCAATCAGGGACAACGACAGCGTGATTGTTAATCGTCGTTGGTCAATGCTTTCAGTCATGTCGCGAGGGTCCGTTACGGATGCCGGGGGCGAAGTTGATAGAACAGCGCTTTCTTCTGATCCGGTAAGGAAAAGTCGAAGCCGCATGAATTGAGGAAATGTTCGGACGAGCTAATCGCCAGGATCTCCATCACGTTCAGGTCGCGAGCGCGATCGATGCACGCTTGGACCAGTTTTTGACCGATGCCGGTTCCCTGGTGGTCGTGCCGAACGGCGAGGCATTGTAGCTCGGCAAGTTTAGCGCTGTAGATTTCGATCGCTGCGAAACCAATACAATGATCATCGGCGACGGCGACGAATCCATGACGAGTCAGTTCGATTAACTCGGCTTCGGTGCGATCGAGCAATAGCCGCTGGGCGACGTAGGGGCGCAGCAGAGCGTGGATCGAAGGCACGTCGGCAGGAGTCGCTTGGCGAATCAAAAGATTAGTAGACAAAGGGCATGTTCTCGCGAATTTGACGCCGCAAACAAACGTTAACATCGACTCGGCTTGGGATGAGGTGGCCTCGTCACCAAGGCTGGCACACCAAACAGGTTCAGCTATGCCGACCGCGTTCCGCCGAACGCGTTCTGCCCAACGCATCCAGCCCAACGCATCCGCCGGACCGGGGGCAATGCGCCAAACAAGTCCGCTTGCTAAACAAGTTCGCTTGCCAAGCGGGGCTAGTTCAGTTGAACGGGGTTGGTCGCTTGCTTGATCGTTTTTCGCATCAACGAGGCAGGTGCGTCACGTCCGGTGAACAGTTTGTATTGGTAAGCGGCTTGTCGCACAAACATGTCGACACCGGTAATGATTCGGGCGCCCGCCTTCTTGGCGTGCTTCACCAGCATCGTGTTTTCCGGATTGTAGACCGTGTCGAACACGACCATCAATTCGTTGATGGCCGACGCGTTGAAGGGTGAGCTGTCGACGTCGGGGTGCATACCGACTGGCGTGCCGTTGACCAGCAAGTGCGCCGACTGCTCGTGGCGGTTTTGCCAGGGGATCACGCGGCATCCGATCTGCGAGGCAAGCAGTTCGGCACGCTCGGTCGTTCGCGAACTGATAAAGACTTCTGCGCCACGTTGCCTCAGCCCCCACGCGATTGCTCGCGAGACGCCACCGGCGCCCAGGATCAGTGCGCGCATGCCTTGCATCGGCCGTTCGGTTTCCTTTTTAAAGTCGAAAACTTCCGAAATACAGTCCATCGCCGCGCGATAGTCTGTGTTGTAACCAAGGACGTCATCACCCTGCAGCACCATCGTGTTGATCGCGCCGATGCCTGTCGCGCTCGACTCGGCTTGCGTGCAGTACGTCATCGCGCGTTCTTTGTGTGGAATCGTCACGCTGATGCCACGGACACCAAATTCGTAACAGTTCAGCATGAACTGGTTCAGGTCGTCACTGGGGACGCGGAATGGCAGATAGCACGCGTTGATGCCTTCGCTTTGAAACGCACGGTTGTGAATCATCGGGCTGTAGCTGTGCGCGACCGGATCGGCGATGACGCCGAACAGTTCGGTGTCTTGGTCGATCCCTTTGTAGTTGTACAGCTCGGTCATTTCCTTCCAGTTCAATTGGCCAGGCGCCATCTTCTTGTCGCGGCTGTACGTCGCGTACGTGAAGGGCGAGCCGACGCGGTTGGCAAGGATCCGGGTGACCATCCCGATTTCGCCCATGCAGATCCCGATCGTGGGAATCTTAGCTTCACGCACCAATTTCATCATTCTTAGGTTGTCGCTAAACGAATTGGCCATGGTCGCGATTTTGACAATGTCCGCGTCTTCCTCCGCCATCGCCGCATGGATTTCGTCCAGGTTCTCCGGCGTTTCGGTGAAGTCATGAAAGCTGATAATCCGCTTGGTCTTGCCGTATCGCGGGATCTTCGACGCGATATCAGCTTCCAAGTCGACATATTCAACACCCTGCGCGATCGCGTTACGCAGCAGCATCTGGCGTTCTTCGTCGCTCTTCATCCAACGTCCACCGTCTTCGCGGCGGCGCACGGTGATCACGACCGGACCGGGGCGATCGTCGATCAGTCGCTTTAGGTTGATGGCCCGGCCGATATAGTCCAGACGCAGCTCGACCAGTTCGGCACCCTGTTCGACCAGAAACTTGTGTTCGGCAATCATCCGCTTGTGGCGGGCGCGACCCAGGCTAACGCATATCATGGAGTAGTCGGAACGAGCGGTTAGAATGAGAATGGGTGGGAAGGACACAACCGTGGGCACGGTCGCGTAGGAGGAAAGCCTATAATAGATGCCGCCCACCTAGCGAGCGGGGGTCTTTTGCCGGTTTGCAAAAAAGTTCTATCCCACACGCACTATGCCTCGACGCAGACATTGACACCATCGCAGACTGCTTTTGAATTCCCCCCCCAAAAAAAACACAAGAATCGCAGCCGTCCGCTTCGATCGCATGGCGACGGGGTCGACTGCGCCGAGAACCCAGCGGATTTTGCTCTCCGGCCGACCCCGGAATGCTCCCCGCCACTTGATTGGTTTTGGTTCCTGTTTCGTTTCAACGTCCCACGACCGGCTAATCGGCCGGACATTCCCGCTTTTGACGCCTGATAGGTGATGACCTTTTCGATGTTGATCCTGCACAAGTTGAATCTGCACCCGTTCTCGTGTTCGGATGAATTTTTGTCTTCGGACGATCCGTCCCGATCCAATTCAGGATTCGCTGGCGTGTCCAACCCCGTTGTCGCGACGATTTTTGCAATTTTTTTGGGCGTAACGACTCAGGTTACTCGTGCCGAGCAGCCGGTCACGGCGGATAAGGGATCCGGGGCAATCACGGCGGACTGGCCGACCGCGCGCGGCGACGCCGAATCAACCGGATCCGCTTTGCAGACGTTACCCGATTCGATCGATGTGATTTGGGAATTTAAAGCGGACGAAGCGATTGAATCGACACCCGCGGTTGCCGGCGACCGGGTTTTTGTCGCCGATGTGTTCGGCAAGCTATACGCGCTCGATCGCCAAGACGGCAAGGAACTTTGGCGAGTGGACTACGAGACCGGGTTCCTGGCCTCGCCATCGGTCCGTGATGAGATACTGGTCATCGGCGACGTCGAGGGGACGCTGTACGCCATCGATGCCAAAACGGGTAAGGAAAAATGGAAACAATCGACCGAAGGCGAGATACAGGGCTCGGCCGCCTTTCATGGTGACCATGTGCTGGTGGCCAGCCAGGACGGAACGCTGTACTGCTTTCAGGTCAGCGATGGCAGCCCTGTCTGGAAATACGAAACCGATGACCAGATTCGTTGCAGCCCGACCATCGCGGGAAACGAAACGTTTCTGGGCGGATGCGATGGACAGTTGCACATCGTCGATTTGAAAACCGGCAAGGCCGCCGGCGAACCGCTGGCACTGGACGGGCCCACCGGCAGCACGCCAGCGATTATCGACGGCAAGGCCATTCTGCCGATCATGGACGGCGTGGTGTTCGCATTTGACTGGAAACAGGGCAAACAGATCTGGCAATACGAAGACGACGAATTGTCGCAAGAGTATCGGTCCAGTGCGGCGGTCGCGGGCGACCGCGCGATTATCAGCAGTCAAAACAAACAAGTCGATGCGATTTCGACCAAGACCGGCGAGCGTCTGTGGCGATATACGTTACGTCGCCGCGCCGATGCGTCGCCCGTGATCGCCGGTGAAGACGTCTGGATCGCGTCGACCGACGGTCGGCTGATTCGCGTTTCGCTGGACAACGGCAAAGAAAAGTGGCAATACGAAATCCGAGGTTCTTTTCTGGCTGCCCCCGCAATTGCGGGTGACAGCTTGTTCATTGCCGACGACGATGGTGTGGTCAGGCGGTTCGGTAAAAAAAATTAGTTTCCGTTTCTCAATCCAATCCCGTTTCTTGCTTCCAACCAACACTGCACTATGAGCTCCGCGGCCAGCGACAAGAAAACCGAAGTCGGCAGCTACTTCATTTCAAACTATCCTCCGTACAGTCAGTGGAATAAGGAAGCGCTTCCGGACGTCCGTGAGGCGCTGCATGGCGAGCCCAAGGAAAGCACTCCGCTGGGGTTGTATTTGCATATTCCTTTTTGCCGCAAGCGATGCAAGTTTTGTTACTTCAAAGTCTTTACGGATGTGAAGGCACCCGAAGTCCAGCGGTATGTCGACGCCCTGTGCGATGAGATCTCGATGGTCAGCCAGTTGCGGGTGATGAAAGATCGTCCGTTTCGGTTCGTTTATTTTGGCGGTGGAACCCCCAGTTTTCTTTCGCCAAAACAACTGACAAAGCTCGCCGATCGGCTGCGAGAACACATCACGTGGGACGGTGCCGAAGAGGTCACGTTCGAGTGTGAGCCCGGAACACTGAGCGAAACCAAGGTGAAGACGCTGCGAACCGAACTCGGCGTGACGCGGCTGAGTTTGGGTGTCGAGAACTTTTCCGACAAGTTGCTCGAAGAGAATGGCCGAGCACACCTTTCCAAACAGGTTTTCAATGCTTGGGAATGGATCACCGCCGCCGATTTTCCGAACGTCAATATCGACTTGATCGCTGGAATGGTTGGCGAGACTTGGGAGAATTGGCGCGAGAATGTCCGGCGGACACTCGAGTTGTCACCCGAGAGCGTGACGATCTATCAAATGGAATTGCCGTTCAACACCGTCTACAGCAAAGACATCTTGGGCAATAAAGTCGAAAGCCCCGTGGCGGACTGGGACACCAAGCGCGCTTGGGTTGATTACGCGTTCACCGAGATGTTAGCGGCCGGCTACTCGGTCAGCAGCGCTTACACCGTCGTGAAAGACCCCAGCAAAGTCAATTTCTCCTATCGTGACAACTTGTTCCAAGGCGCCGACTTGTTGGCAACGGGGATCGCTAGTTTCGGTCATGTCAGTGGAGTGCACTACCAAAATTTGGCGGAACTGGAACAGTACCTCGGGACGATCGAAGGCGGCGAGTTGCCTCTCGGACGCGGGTACGTGCCAACCGATCATCAGCGATTGATTCGTGAGACGATTTTGTTGCTCAAACGCGGTTACCTTGATGCGGGATATTATCGTGACAAGTTCGGCGTCGACATTATCCAGCATTGGCGTCAGCAGTGGGATGATTATATCGCTCAAGGACTGGTCGAAATCGACGGCGATGACATTCGGCTGACGCGCGAAGGACTCTTGCGGGTCGATTCGCTGTTGCCTGTGTTCTTTGAGCCAGAGCATCAAGGGGTGCGGTACACGTGAGCGATTCGTTCACCTTTGCGATGGGAGATTTCACGGCTGAATTTCCCGGCGACCGTAAATTCGTTTCCAACCATATGTGGGCTCTGGAAGTTGCTCCCCAGCGTTGGCGCTTTGGTTTGACCGCATACGCCGTTCGATTGCTGCAAGACGTTTACTTTTTGGACTGGATCGTCGACCCGACCCAGCCCGTTCGTTCGCGACAGCACATCGGATCGATCGAAAGCAAAAAAGCGGAAAGCGATTTGTACGCGCCTCTGGCAGGAACACTGGCATCGATCAACGACTCCGTGATCGATGATCCGTCACTGATTAACGCGGACGCTTACGGCGAAGGCTGGTTGATTGAAATGGAAACCGAAAGCGGCGGCGATGCCGCGTTGCTGGACCCCAGCGGATACGCCGATCATTTGGTCGAAGCCTGGGACGTCGCCCAACGCACCATCAAAGGCCAAGCCAACGTCTAGCAATGAAGAAGCGCGCTCGATCGTTCTGCCGCAGGACTGGCGGTCGTTGTGCCGCCCTAAGTGTTTCACCAACGGCACATCCACTGCGTCTTTCGATGCTTTCGTGGGGCGCGCTACGCGTATCGATGCACGAACGCAGCGGTCGAGTTGGCGACGTAGATCAAGTCTTCGTTTCGACTGGCCAGCAAGTGATCGGCGTCATGCAGCGTGACGAGACTTGCTGGCGAGGTGGCCGATTCCGATCCCTGAATCAGCCCGGCAATTCGCAGCGCGTGGTCATAACCGACGGTGGCATCGGTGGGTGAATGAAAGATCAGAACACGAGCATTGATTCGGCTGATTTTCTCGGGCAGATCGTGCGTTCGAAAGTCTTCCAACATTTCCCTGCGAATCTGCCAATCGATGCCGCCAATCGTTACGGTACCCTGCCCTGCTTTTTCGATCTCGGGATTCATACGGGATAACAAATGCGCCAAGTGAACCGTGTCACTGGGCGCGGCCAGCGTCACGACCGAGCTCAGCGAATCCATCTCGCTGGCCACTGCAAGCGAAGCGGCGCCGCCAAAACTGTGCCCCATCAACGTCGCCACCGGTCCCAGTTCTGATTCCGCAAAGGCGATGGCGGATTTCAGATCGGACTGATTGGTAGAAAAATTGGTAAGCGAGAAATCGCCGTCGCTTCCGCCGAGTCCCGTCATGTCGAAACGCAAAACGGCGATTCCTGATTCCGCCAACGCACGCGATATCCGCACGATCGCTTTCAGGTCTTTGTTGCACGTGAAGCAGTGGCTGAAGACCAGGCAAGGGGGGCGTTGTGACGGGTTGGGTTCACCGTCGGGTTGACCGTCGGGTCGATCACTGGGTCGATCACTGGGGCGGTCCACGATTCCGGCTAACTGGAATCCATTGCCGCCTGGGAAACTGACGCGATAAGACTTGCGAGGCACGCGGTTACTCGAATTCGTACTTAAGAACCGCGATTTTCATTGCTGGTGATGCGCCCGGCGCGAAACGCGTCCGCCATCGCCATCGGAACCTGTGCCTCGGCCAAAACCAATTGCGATCGGTTGTCGGCCACTTTCGCTTTCATCTGTTGTTCTTCTGCGATCGCTTCGGCGCGGCGGCGTTCCGCCTGGGCACGAGCAACACGTGTGTCCGCTTCGGCTTGATCGCTTTGCAGTCGAGCGCCGATGTTCTCGCCGACGTCGATATCCGCGATATCGATCGACACGATTTCGAAAGCGGTTTGCGCATCCAGTCCGCGAGAGAGGACGACACGTGTGATCATGTCGGGGTTTTCTAAGACGTCAAAGTGCGACGCGGCTGACCCGATTGAACTGATGATTGCCTCGCCGACGCGAGCGATCACGGTATCTTCGGTTGCACCACCGATCAATTGTTCCAGGTTGGTTCGGACGGTCACGCGAGCGCGGATCCGCAATTCGATACCGTTCTTGGTGATCGCACTGAGCGTCGTCTTTCCACTGCGAGCCGGATCGGGGCAATCAATCACTTTGGGATAGACGCTGGTTTGGACCGCGTCGAGCACGTCTCGTCCGGCCAAGTCAATCGCGGCGGCTTGATCAAAATCCAAAGGGATCTCGGCGCGATGGGCCGCGATGATTGCGTGAATGATGTTCATCACATTTCCGCCGGCCAAATAGTGAGCTTCGAGGCGGCGGGTGCTGATTCCGTTGGCGCGACTAACGTTCAGGCCGGCCTGCGCCGACATGACCTTCGCTTGCACGATAACGTTCGGATTGACCTTGGTGAAATGCATCCGAATCAGGCTGATCAAGCTGACATCGGCGACCGACATGTACGCTTGAAACCAAAGTTTCCCGTAACGGATGAAAAAAAATCCCAACATTGCGATCAGAAACAAAACGACCGCTGAAACGCCCAACGCGATGACACCACGGGTGCCTGCTTGGCCGATCATCGCGACTTCACCGGCCAGCGATGCACTGGCGGTCGACAACGCACTGGGAATTGCTATCACCGAAACGGACTCCATCGCAACGTTGTGAGAGAGGAAGTCGACCGAGCTGATCGTCGAAAAAATGTCGTGATTTACGGTGTTTTCAATGTGCATCGTGACCGATGGCGGCAAATCGAAGCGGGATACAGCCAAATTCATCTTCTCATTCGTCCTTGTCATTCATCACGAAAATGTCGACCGCGCGGGCACCGTCACGATGCCGATGTTGGGTGATCATACGCTGGTGCGAAATGACCGCAAGTATTGTCAACAACGTGTGAAGGTATCGTAAATGGCCCGCGAACCACGCAAATCGCCTTAGCTATAAATCTTCCCCCCATCTATCATAGGGGATAGAGAGGCACCGCAGTGTCATCTGCGAATCCATGGTTTGACAACCAGTTTCCTGCTGCGGTGAACACGTGATCGTAAGGTGAATCGATGAAGCCAGATTGGAATCCCGGGGACTGGGCAGTCTACCGAAAAAGCAAGCGGAGTACGGTGCCGGGGCGTCGTGCATGTCGCGTCACGGCCAATCCCAAAGGCGAGACCTATAATTATGTCGTCGACAAATTTTGGGTGGTCGAAAGCGTATTGCCGGGCGGACGGTTGCTGATGCGAACGGCGGGAGGCAAATCGCACACGATTGACCTGAGCGACCCAAATTTGCGCCGCCCATCACTGCTGCAGCGATTCATCTGGCGCGAACGATTTCACCGAGTCGCCCAAGTGATGAAAAACTCTCCACACTTCGCCGCGTAGCATTTTCGAGGCTTCCAGCTTTTTTGGCTCCCAGCGTCCCGGCTTCGCGGCGTCCTGGCTTCCAGCGACCTCGCTTCGCGGCGGCGCCGAATTGTGTGTCAGCGCGGCTCTAACTTGCGGTCTTTGCCGCCCGCCGCCGCGGTTTCGCGTCAGGCAGATGATCCTGGGTGGGCGTCTGTCTTTCATCTGGTCCAGGCCGGGCTTTCATCTGCCGCAGGCGGGATCGATGATCCGGTGGGCCGAGTAGATGTTCATGTGTATTTCTGAAGGACTTCTGCGACCAGCGCCGGATCATCCTTTTCGGTCAAATGCTTGATCTGGTCGGCCGGCAGCCCTACTTTTTCAAGGTGTCCGGCCAGCCGTTTCCAGATTTGAGTCCGCTTTTTGCCTTCGCTCAAGTAGAGTTCGGTCACCGCCTCAAGCGACTTCTGCAAACCGATCGCGTCACGGTTTTTGTAGTAGTTCTTGATAATCTTTTCTTGGTGACGGCTATAGGATTCGGACATGGCCGTGGTCGCCTTGGGAAGAGCGGATAGGGGAGCAATTGATTGTGATTCGCGCGTGACAGGCACGCCCAATTGTCACACGTCACAGGGTCATAGTGTCAATGGGCTACTGCCGAACCCATGACGGGACGATATTATCGGGTGTCTCTGACGCAATTCTAGAGCGTTTTTGACGCAATCTAGAGCCTTCCTGTGACCTGTTGCAACCGAGTGAAAACAGAATGACCGTTTGTCGTGGTGTCCGCGGTGCAACCACCGTCGATCGAGATGATCGCGACGAGATCCTCAGTGCGACTCGTCAGTTGTTGGCCTTGATGATCCGCCGAAACCAGATCGAAGCGGCGGATGTCTGCAGCGTGATTTTTACCGTGACGTCTGATCTGACCGCCGAGTTTCCTGCGCTGGCCGCTCGCCAATTGGGCTGGATCGAAGTGCCGCTGCTGTGTGGCTATGAGGTCTCGGTGGAAGGATCACTGCCAATGTGTATTCGAGTTCTGATGCATTGGAATACCGATAAAGCTCAGTCCGACATTCACCACGTTTACGTTCACGGCGCGGTCAAGCTGCGCCCGGATCTGTCAAGTTTGCCGCCGGTGGACTTCGATGAACTTGAGCAGTGGATCGACAACCACCTACGCGAGGAATGATTCCATGTCCTCGGTTCCAAGGATTCGCTGGTCGGCCAGTACGAAACTGTCCGAAATTCATGCCGCGCGAACCGTTGCGATGGGTCGCTCGCTGACCGATCGTAAGACCGAACAGGCCTTGGTCGCACCCGCGACGGAAGTCAATCAGCGTTTGCTGTCGGCGTCAATCGATGTCACCACGTTTTGGCAGCGTTTGTTCGACGAGACCGCTTTCGATGCCGAAAACCCTCGAGCCTGTGAAATCGCCTTGGTCGCGGCCGGCTGCAGCGAACTGCAGGCAGAGCAAACCGGCAAAGCAATCGGAAGTCGGTTGGGCGAATGCCGCATCGCGTTTCATCGACGCTATCCAAAGCTTGCGCAGCAATTGGCGCTGCGAAGCCAACCGTTGTGTCAACGTTGGGACATGATCGGTCACGGCATGTTGTCGGGGATCACTAAACGTATTTGGGGCGGCGCTGCCCCGAACGACTGGTGGCCGTCACGTATCGAAGGTTTGATGGTCCAGCCGATTCGCGGTGGCGATGGAGGTTACGATCCCGACGCGAATCAGTTTTGGATGGAGGCGATGTTGACCGACGTGGATCCGGCGGTCCCCGAAATTTTAAGGGTGGCGTGGTTAGTCACTCGTGTGGCGACGGAACAGCACACGCGTGACAGGCTTTCGGCTGAGCCATCCTCGCTGCCATGGGGCATCGGTTCGGTGCCGTTCGTCTTGTCGACCGCAGCCGAGCTTGACGTGATTCCCGACGGCCCATTGCCAATCAGCCGGGCGGTCGAGCTATGGCATTTGGGCGATGCGACGGTCGGGCAAGCGACGCAAAGATGGTGGCAGCATTGGCAAGAATCACCAACGCCGCTGCCGGTTGCCCTGACCAAGCTTGGCCAACAGCTTCGTGCAATTGCCAACGCCAGCTCTTGAATCCAGCGGCGGCCATTGTTTCGGGGGCGGTCGCCTAGCCTTTGAACCCGTCTTGGATCACCCCGTTCTTGATCACGATTGAAATGCCATCGCGGATCTGCAGCGGTTCATCTTCGCCCAATGTTTGGACGTCATTCGCGTTGGTGATTTCGACGTTCTTGCCCACGCGGCAGTTCTTGTCCAGCACGGCGCCGGTGATCCGGCTGCCCGGTCCGATGCCGACCGGAATTTGGTCCGATTCAAGCGTATCGGTGTCTTCGATGTAGTCGGCACCCATCACGACGCTGTCTCGGATGTGAACGTTGTCGCCGATCACCGTTCGCAGCCCAATCACGCTGTTTTCGATGGTCACGTTGTCACCGATTTTGCATCCGTCGGCGATCAGGCTGCCGTTGATCGAGACGTTGCCCATGATCGTCGGCGGTAAAAACCGTGGCCGGCTATAGATCGGTGCGTCACGGTTGCGAATGTCAAAGGGTGGGTTCTTACCGGCCAGGTTCAAGTTGGCTTCGTAGAAGGCTCGAATCGTTCCGATGTCTTCCCAGTAACCGTCGAACAAGTGCACGTTTACTTTGTGCGACTTGATTGCTTCGGGAAAGACCTCTTTGCCAAAGTCTTGGTAGTCGGTGCTGTGCAGCAGATCAACCATCACCGACTTGTCGAAAATGTACAATCCCATGCTGGCCAGGCAGTCTCGGCCTTTGCTTTCGATGCCATGTGCGTCGATCCAGCTAGGTTCCATTCGCACCGATTCGATTTGTTCGTCGGTTTGTGGTTTCTCAACGAACCCACGCACCTGTCCCGAATCATCCACCTGCATAATGCCCAACGCCGACGCTTCTTTGCGGTCGACAGGAATCCCCGCGATCGTGGCCGCGGCCCCGGATTCGATGTGGGTTTTCATCATGTCGCCAAAGTCCATCCGGTACAGTTGGTCGCCCGACAGAATCAGCACATGTTCGATATCGGCTTGTTCGATGTACCGCAAATTCTTGCGGACCGCGTCGGCGGTTCCCTGATACCAATCGGTGCCCTTGTCGACGGTTTGCTGGGCGGCCAGCAGTTCGACAAAGCCGCCGTTGAAGTGATCAAACGAGTAAGTTTGTCGCAGGTGGCGGTGCAAACTGACCGACAGGAACTGTGTGAGCACATAGACACGATTCAAGCCGCTGTTGATGCAGTTGCTGATCGGGATGTCGATCAAACGGTACTTAGCAGCGAGCGGTACGGCTGGTTTGGCGCGGATTTTTGTCAGCGGAAATAGACGTGTTCCGCGGCCACCGCCAAGGATCAATGCGACTGTTTTTGAAAGGTCCATAGAAAGCCAGATAAGATGAATGGTGAGAGAGGATAATCAAGCGGCCCGTCTGACGTGGTTTTAGCGGACATCGATGCGCTGCGAAAGCGATGGGTGGGTGACTTACCAGTACTTTTCGAATCTTACGCATCCGACACTGTGACAGTCCGCACCTTCGCGAAAACCGGCGTCGGTCAGCCGTGTCAACATGCCCGGCGAGTCTAGCGGTGGCGCACCAGGCGGCACGTATCCGATCATCGACGGGTTGCCGCACAAAAAGACGTGAGTGCTCGACGGCTCCAGTGCAACACCTGCGTCTTCGGACAGCTTGCCCGAGACGAACAGGTCTTGTAGGTACTGCTTGCCGACATATTTCGAATGCGATACTTGCAGGTTCTCGGGCTCACGCGTCGTGTATGGCAAGTATCGGTAATTTGAAAACCTGCGCATCAACTCTTGATGCACCGCAAGGTACGCCAGATCTTTGCGGTTGCGAACGCTCGTCGCATTGATGATGCGACCTTGATGGCCATCGCTTAATAGCTTTGCCGTCATCGCGTTATGCGGTGCTTCGCCCGTGCCGGTCGACAGCATCAGAATCGTGTCGTCTTTGCCGACGTCGCCCAGTGTGTAGTGTCCGGTGATTTTTTTCTCGACGACCAGACGATCGCCGACGCCAAGTTTGAATAGACGTGGTGTCAACGCGGGCGGCTTCTCATCGGGCGAGGAGGCTTCCCGCACCAACGTGACGTAGAACTCCAGGTAATCGATCTTATCCACCGGCGCCAATTCGCCGTCGTTACTTAGCAGTGGACAAGAAATCGAGTAGGCCCGGCGGACGACCTTGCGGAGTTTCTTTTCCGGTAACGTTTCCACCTGCGTTCCGTCCAGGCGTGGTTCCCAATTGCCTAGGCCCATCGCCACGTATTGACCGGGCTCAAACGGATCGAATCCGGCATCAGGACGAATCCGAAAACGGGTCAAGTCGCTGTGCGAGTCGATCCGCTCGGTGATGGTTGCGTTGTAGTATTTGCTACGCAACTCCGTAATCTCGCTTGCGTCCAAGCCTGCCGAGGCGATGTTGTCACTCAACGTGAACTCTCCGTCGATATACTTTCCGTCGATGAATTGAGCTGATTCACTCAATATAACCGCTGGACCACTTCAGAATCTGTCACACAGCATACCGGATTGAGACATACTGGAGTGCGGCGCCCTGCCCGTTGGTGCCGTCCGATTTGTGTTTCACTTTCAAGTCCAGCAATTTGTATCACCTACCATGATTCTGACGCGAACGATTCGTCGCACGCACGCGACAGCAAAATGGCACATGGCCGCGCGGTTGACTCTGTTTGGTTGGGCGGTCGCGCTGTTTGCAGCGACTCCCACGCAGGCCGAGACTTGGACCAGCCTGCGGGGGACCCGATCGATCGAAGCCGAGATGGTCGGGTTGTGGGGCGATCAACTCGTTCTGGCTCTGCAAGATGGTCGCCGCGTCACCGTGGCGTTGAACGATCTGAGAGCGGAAAGTCGCATCAAAGCACAGCGGCTGGCCTCGTCGAGTGATGCATCGCGGTTGGCGCGAATCAATGAGCTGCGGTCTCGCGCCGACGTGGCCGCGGCACCCGCACCGGACCCATTGCCGCAGCCACCGCCTGCGGCGCCCTATGTCAGACCAGATCAGGCCGACGTCGCGGCGCAATTCCAAGCCGTCGATGCACAGGTCAGGGCCGGTCATGCGATCGCAATCTTTGACGCCATGCCGGCCAGCTATCAGGCCCAACTGGACGAATTGGCCAAGCTGGGTGTCGCAAAAATCAATGGACTCACGTTGCGATCGATGGTCGGCTCGGCGCATCAACTGGGCGATCTGATTGTGACGCGGCAGCAATGGTTCTTTTCTCATCCTCGACTGGATGTCTCGGTCTCACCCACACCCGAGGAAACTCAACGCTTGAACGATACGATTCTTGCCTTTGGGGGAATGCTACGTGCCGGCCTGAACCCGGATAGTTTTGACCCGTCGGCGATGCAGTCAACTCCGCTGAGGCAATGGTTACTCGATCGTGACGCCGCGATGGCACCGTATGTCGCCGAGCTGTTTCGCTTGAACTCGGTCACACCACCGGAATACGCCGTCGAAAAAGCAAAAGGCAAAGGAAAAGGCGTCTCGCTGACGATCGCCACTCTCGAAGATGAATCTGGCGAACCGGTCGAGCGGACCATTCCGATGACCAAGGTCGATGACGCCATGGTGCCGACCGCAATTGCGGACGCCTGGAAAACGGCGATTCCTAACCTCAAGGACGAATGGGAGGCCGCCGCTGACGGTTCCATCTTGGCGGATCCCACGACCGTTGTTTTACTGTCATCGCTTGACCCGCTTATCAATCCGCTCGCACAAGCTCAAAATCGGGGTGAATTCCACACCGCGATGCAGCCTCTGATTGAAGTCGTCACGCCGTTGTTGGAATCTTTGCAAACCAACCTAAGTTCGCGACGTCGACGGTGATCGCGCCGCGATCGATCCGTTCTTGAGTGGAAGTGTTTTGGACGTACATCAAAATCGCCGCATCGCAATCATCGGCGGCGGGCTGTCTGGATTGGCAACCGCAACCCATTTGCATCTTGCGGATCCGTCGCTGGAATTGACAATTTTCGAATCCAGCGATCGTGTCGGGGGTGTGATTTATACCGAACGTGTCGGCGAATTCTTGATCGATCACGGGGCGGACATGTTCGCCACCCAACCGCCCGCCGCGCTGCGGTTATGCGAGCGTCTCGGGGTCGCCGGTAACCTGCTGATGCCCAAGGAGCAGGGGCGCGGCGCAAAGATCGTCCGCCGCGGCCGACTGGTTCCGATCCCCGATGGCTTTGTCTTGATGCGGGCCACGCAGATGTGGCCGATGCTGAACACACCGCTGCTGTCTCCGCTAGGAAAACTGCGGTGGTTAGCCGAGCGGTTTGTATCCGATGATTTCGGCGATCGTGACGTGAGCGTCGGCGAGTTTGTCAGAAAACGTATGGGCGACGAGGTGCTGCAGCGACTCGTTGCGCCGTTGGTCGCTGGCATTTATACCGCCGATGTCGAAAGACTGAGCATGCAGGCGACCATGAAAAATATTCTCGCGATGCAGCGCCAGTACGGATCACTCGCCAAAGCGACATCGGTACGAAAGCGAAACGGCGATGATTCGGTCGAACGGCAAAGTGCGGGGGCTCGCTATTCGCAGTTTCGTGCGTTTCCAGGTGGCATGGGAGACCTGATCCAGACGCTCGCCGATTCGCTGCCCGAGGGAACGATTCGAACACAGTGCACCGCAACCGCAGTGACTGCCGGCGGGCAGTTGAGCTTTCATGGATCACAAGCACCCGAAACATTCGACCACGTTGTGGTTGCCACGCCACCTCGTGTGTCGGCAAAGTTGCTGGCGGATGTCTCGCCCGAGGCCGCGGCGGAATTGTCGTTGATCGAGTCCGCATCGACTGCGATCGTGGTGTTGGTGGTACGGCGATCCGATATCACGCGGCCGGCCAACTCGTTCGGCTTTGTGGTCCCCCACGGCGAAGGTCGCTCGATTTTGGCGTGTAGTTTCGCCAGTGAAAAATTTCCGGATCGCGCGCCGCAAGATCACGTCATCATTCGCGTCTTTATCGGCGGCGTGATCCAATCGCCGCTACTGCAACGTGATGACGATGAACTGCAAGCGATTGCCATCAGTGAGCTGCGAGAGCTAATCGGATTGCAGTCCGAACCCGTACTGAGCCGCGTCGTTCGTTGGAACAACGCCATGCCGCAGTATCAGGTCGGGCACGTCCAGCGAGTGGAGAAAATTGAACGCGAGATTGAAAAAAACGAACGAATTTCGTTGATGAGCAACGCCTTGCATGGCGTTGGAATCGCGCCGGTGATCGCGTCCGCAGAACGGCTCGCAAATCAGATCACGCAACGCGCCGCGTCGAGCCGCGATTGTTCTTAGCGGCCCCGCGGGACGTCGCTGATCGATCACTCAGCGGCGAGCGGATTTTTTGAAGGGCGTTGTTCATTGCCACCGCATCGCGGAATCGTTTACTCGGTGTCGGATCGATGGCTTTGCGAATCAGTTTCACGAAATCGCTGGACAGGCCGCGTCGCAATTTTTGGTAACCAGGCAGCGGTGCCGCAAATGGATACTCGGGCAATTCGCCCGCTAGCATCCGGTACATGATCAGTCCCAGCGAGAAGACATCGCTTCGAAACGTTGGTTTTCCCATAGCCTGCTCGGGCGCCATGTATCCGAGTGTCCCCGAGGCGGAAACTTCGTGGGCACCACTTTCCAATCGAGCTAATCCGAAATCGGTCAGTCGAATTTCGCTGTCCGGGAATAGGATAAAGTTTTCCGGTTTGATATCACGATGGAGCACCCGGTTTTCATGGGCGTATGCGACCGCATCGACCATCTGGTGGATGTACTGCACGCAGGTTGCTCGCGCCAATCGGCGTGTGATGCGGTCCGCCAGCGTCTCGTCGCCCAATGGCGAAACGATCACAAAGTAACCGTCAATGAACCGCGCGTCCTTGAGTGTCAGCACACCCGGATGCTGCAGTTTTGCCATGATGCGGACTTCACGCTGCATGTCATCCATCGTTTGCGTGTTCGACACGAAACGACTGTCGGGAATTTTTAGCGCAACCTTGCGGTCTTCGATCGTATCGACGGCGGAGAACACCGTCGCGAAGCCGCCTTCGCCTAATCGCCGCAGCAATCGGTATTTGTCCAATCTGCTACCCACGCGCAGGCTAGGCGTCGAATCAGAATCACCGTGAAAAATTCTCAACGCAGCAGTCACAAGCAACTCTGGCACAATGGGGGCGAATGGGTTCGCGAGTCGCGATTGAGACCGCGACCACCCCACATTGATCGTCACAATGGCGCCCGATATCCCAGTCTTTCCATGCATACCTGTTGTGCCGACGGCGCCCCCTGCCGTTGCTATACGTTAAATCCGGTACAGTTTAACGCGGCACGCGGTTGCGTTAGGGTTGCGATTTGCGCGTCAACATTAGCAGTCGCACTTGTGCAACCTCTTTGCCCGGGATGTCCGTCGCACGCAGTTCCAACGTTTCGCGGCCTGGAACCAAATGCAACGTACCCAACGTCAGTGATTTCCAATGTTTGACGTAACTCTCGGCCCGCTTGTACCGATCTTCGCCGGCGCCGACCAACGGAGACTCATTCGCGACATCGATCTTTCGTTTCAGTTTTGCGTCACCGATCGAAAGCTCAATCGTCGCCCCGACGTCCTCTTGATCGACGGCGTAATAGAACTCGACTTCATAGTCGCCTTCGCTCAGTACCTCGACGTCCCAAGTGATCTTGTCACTGGTGCTTTTCCAGTCATGCAAGAAACTGCAGTTCGGAAATTTATTGCTGCGGAGGATCCCGCCGTGGCCGATCGCATCACGCGCGGGAAGCTGAGTGAATTCGGCGTCGGGATGAGCGAGTGTGAAGGGACGGTTCTCGTTGGTGTCGCTCTTGGTTTCTTGAATCCATTTCTTCAATTTGCGAGAAAGTTCTGCAGCGACATCGGGCCGATCCTTGGCCAAGTCGGTGGTTTCTCGTTGGTCAGCCCTGATGTCATACAATTCGCCGGTTAGCTGCATCCGATACTGATCCGTGCGAATTGACGCCTTTGATTTCCAGGCGCTGTACACCTCGCGATCGGTCCAAGTGGCGTCGTCGCCCCGCAGCAACGGCGCGATTGATCTGCCGTCAAGCTGTTTGCGATACTCGACCGAGACTCCGGCCAAGTCCAGCAGTGTCGGCATCAGATCGATCGCGGCAGTCACCTTGTCCACCGTGGTTCCCGGTTGAATCTCTTTGTCGAACCTGACGATGCCGGGGGAACGCAATCCGCCCTCGGTCGTTGATCCCTTGCGTCCACGCATTCCGCCGTTGAAACGAGCGCCATTGGGGCCGTTGTCGCTGAAGTAGACGACGATTGTGTTGTCGATCAACCCCGATGTTTCCAGATGGTTGACCAAGCGACCGACGTTATCGTCAATGTTTTCGCACATCGCCAGCGCGGCACGAGTGTGCGTGAGATTCTGTTGTCGTGCATTGGTCGGATCGGGGTCGGCAACGATTTCCTTGTCTTTGAATCGATCCCAGTATTGATCGGGAACCTGCATGGGCGAATGCGGCGTGTTCAGCGGCAGATAAACAAAGAAAGGTTCGTCCCGATGTTGGCTAATGAAATCGATCGCGTGGTTTGTAAAGTCGTCGACGATGAAGCCGCTGCCTTCGACGATCTGGCCATTGTGTTCTAGCATCGGCGAGAAATAGTTCCCCCAGTGGCCGCTGCAAAATCCATAGTAATCGTCAAACCCACGCGCGTTGGGGTGATAGGGATATTGCATTCCGCTGTGCCATTTCCCATAGGCGGCGGTCGCGTAACCGTTGGCACGAAAGTGCTCGGCGATCGTTGCTTCATCAGCACTGAATCGTTCGCCTCCGCTGGACGTGCTATAGACACCCATCCGCGTGTGGTAACGGCCGGTCAAGAATTCGGCTCGCGTTGGCGAGCAAACCGCACAGACATAAAACTGTTCAAGTGCGGCCCCTTTGCGGGCCAATGCATCGATGTTGGGCGTGGAAAGGTTTGGATTTCCGTGCCGGCTGAGGTCGCCCCAACCCTGGTCGTCGGTCAAGATGACGACGACATTTGCGCGGTTCTCTGTGTTCGCATCCGCGGCCATCGCGTGGGGACAAAGGATCAATCCAAAGATCAGGATCGCTGTCTGCTTGCAGATTGACCGGAATCGGCAGACGCAGCGCAAAGAGATTTCGAGGTTTCGATACATGACGATGGGACTCGGATCTATACTGAGGCGGGAAGATTGAAGGCTGGTTCGTGCACGCATCATCGCTGGCCGGCTAACCGATTCCAACCCTGCGCGTCTGTTCCCTCATCAAATTTTTCCTGTTCTTGCGGAGAAGCTTCATCCATGTCGAATTTTTCACGTCGCCAAATTCTCGCCGGTGGTGTCGGCGTTGCGGTCACTTCCAGTTTGCCGACGCGATCGCTGTGGGCGGCCAACGCCAACGATGAAATCAACGTCGGTTTCATCAGCTGTGGCGGCCGCGCCGGACAGTTGATGGGCAAATTTGCGGAAGTCCCTGGTGTGAACATTGCCGGTCTGTGCGATCCCGACGAAAAATTGCTGGGCTTGGCGAAAGAACGTTTCCCAAAAGCGCAGGGCTGGACGGATCTTCGCGATCTGATCGCGTCGGACAGCATCGATGCGGTCGTCGTCGCGACGTGCAACCATTGGCACTGCTTGGCTGCCATCTGGGCGATGGAAGGCGGCAAGGACGTGTACGTCGAAAAGCCACTTTCGCATAGTCAGTGGGAAGGCCGGCAAACCGTCGCCGCGGCAAGAAAGTACAACCGCATTTGTCAAATCGGTACGCAGCAACGAAGCGATCCGATGCAGGCTGAAATCAAAAAGTTCTTGCACGAGGACAAGGCGCTGGGCGAGATCAAGTCGGCACGCGTCAATCGCTATGGCGTGCGTCCTTCGATCGGCAAACGCGATACGCCGCTGCAAATCGACAAGAACGTTGCTTACGACTTGTGGTTGGGGCCAGCGCAGGATCAACCGATCTATCGTGACAAGCTGCACTACGATTGGCACTGGGATTGGAATACCGGCAGCGGCGAAATGGGCAACTGGGGTGTTCACGTTCTGGACGATGTTCGCAACACCGTTTTTCAAGACAGCGTCGTGCTGCCGAAAAAAATCATTGGCGGTGGCGGGCGTGTCGGTCTGAACGATGCCGGTAACACACCCAATGTGCACTTCGCGTATTTCGAAACGGGATCGATCCCTGTCGTCATTGGGCTTTCGAATCTGCCCGAGAAACCAGGTGACAAAAAAGCGGCGGCGCATCCGGGACCCAACAGCGGTTACGTCGCCTACTGTGAAGGCGGTCGCTACGAAGGTCAGCGCGGCAAAGGGGCCGCTTTTGACAGCGACGGTAAGTTGATTCGCGAGTTCAGCGGCAATCGAGGTGACGGCAGCTCAAAGGGGGATCAGAAAGGCAAAGATTCCCACCAGGCGAATTTCATCGACGGCGTACGGAGTCGCGATTCATCGATTTTGAATGCCGAAGTCTCCGTCGGAAACGACAGCACCGGTTGGTGCAATCTGGCGAATATCGCGTTCCGCGCCGGAAAGCAATTCGGGCACGAAGAAGCCGATGCGGTGAGCGTTGATATTTGGAACGACTTGATCGGCGAAATGGAAAATCATCTTTCCAACCACAGCATTCCGATCGAGAGCAGCGAGATCAAGCTCAGCGCGGTCCTAACGGTCGATCCGAAAACGGAGCAGTTTGTCGGCGATCATTCCGAGACGGCCAACAAGTTCCTGAAGCGAAAGTATCGTAAAGGATACGAGGTTCCCGAACTCGCGTGATCAGAGCACCGCGATCAAGCGAAATCGTCAAAGGAGGTCGGTCACCGCACTAACGGCTACCTTTTTCTTTCAAGTAGATCGCATCGCCCGTGAAGTACGATTCGAACTCTGCATCGCTCCAATAGACAAGTCCCACCGCTGGATCACCGATGATCCAGCGGCCACCGTCGGTGCGTCCGATCACGGCGACGGCGTGTCCTTCGCCCTGTGGACCTAGCAACCGTGCCGGCGAACCCGACATTTCGGATGAGTCGAACCGGACCAATGCCACGTTGGGAAGCTGTCCAAGACGGGACCATTGTTTCGGTTTTCGCGACGCAACGGCGGCGACGCGATTGGAACGGTTCGCCTTGAGCGCGATACCACGGTACAGGCCAAGCGGTACGGTTCCAATGTTGCTTGTCAGGCACGCCTTGATCATTTCGGCTTCGGATGTTCGGACGCCACTGCGTCGTAACAGGGTCGCTGCGGATGCGGCACCACAGGTCGACGGATGACTCTGCAAACAGATGCCATTGCGCCACTGGGCGGCCTCATCCACGTTCGCCGGTGCGGCAATGGGCCGAACAACCGGTGCCAGCATGTAAGCGGCCGCAATCATGCCCAGGACGCCGACCACGATGGGGCGCTTGATTTCACCAAGTCCTGACGACCACCGCGCCAGTCCCGCAGTGAATCCCAACAGCACCGGCATGAAGTTCGACCAACAGATCACCGCCGTGTTGGGAATCGCGATCGCCCAGCCTAGTTTGCCTTCGAGCGTCCAGGCAAACACAAGCGACAGCAGGATGGACTCAACGAACAACAGTGGGCGATATTTCGAAACGGTTCGACCCAGATGACCGCCAGCGAGGTAAGCCAAGACCGATAGCGATGCGATTCCGACAATTCCGATTATGACATCTGGTCCCATCTCTGGCTTTCCTTTGCTCTTCGTGCTTGCCCTCTAGCTCGGTTACCGTCCATCAGGTCAGCCGCCCAGTCGTGCCCCCAGCGACACCAAGCCTCGGTCGACGAAATAAGCCACGCAAACACCGCGCCAATCTCACAAACAGTGGAAATCGAATTCAACTGGTTGTTAATTTAGTATGAAGGATGTGTGGATTTGGTGTCAATGTTTGTCGTCGGCATCTGTCCGCCAGTTTGCTCACGTATTTCGTTTTGCAGGAGCATCCGTCGACATAAGTCCTGCTCACGGCGGTTCTTTGTCGCCCGGCCGGTTGGCCGCGTGATGGTCTGCATCGTGAAACCTAGTTCACAATCACAGCGCGTCGATCGATTTTTTGCCATCGATCGGGTTTGCCTCGGTCAGGGCTATGCCGCAAGCGGGCCGCGTGACCAATATCTGGGCACATGAATCAAGAGCCCAGAAAGAGAGAGAGAGCCGTTTCTTCTTCACCGGCATGCCGCCCCGCGAAATACGAAGATCGAAACACCAAGACAGAAATTCCAAGATCGCTCGCGGGGACTACGCCGCGGCGCCCGTGTTGAACCCTGGCCAGTCAATATCAAATTGGGTTCCAGTGACCGATGCGGCCCCGATGGGCGCTAAAAGCAACCAAAGCTGGAGTCCGACCCTACGCGCCCGTGCAATTTCTTCGCGAGGAATTTTTTCGCGTGGAATTCTCGCGCGTGCGACTCTCTCGCGTGGCATGATAGGCGAGTCGCCGATCGGCCCCGTCGCTGTGTGCCAGCGGTGCATTGATGGTGCCAAACGCAGCGTTCGTGCCAGGGCTCAGCGCCAAATCCTGAGGCATCGTCCGTTCTGCAGCGCGAAATCTTGGATACGAAATTCCGTGCAGTCGCACTGCTACTGCACCGAAAATCGGTGGACCGTTTGCTCGCTTAGCGTTTCGCCGGGCGAGAGTAACGTTGACGGAAACGACGGCTTGTTTGGGGCATCAGGGTAATGCTGAGTTTCCAAACAAAAGGCTTCATGACCACCATGGCCACCCGATTTTTCATTTCCGGGCAAGTGGTTAGCGGTATAGAGTTGCATCCCCGGTTGCGTCGTCTCGATTTCTAAAACACGTCCCGAGTCTGGGTCGACCACCTTCGCGGCCGCGCGCAACTGGCCGGGTGTTCCACGGAGGACATAACAGTGGTCATATCCTTTCGTGGCTGGCAGTTGGTCGACGCGTTCACCCAAAGTTCTGGGCGTGCGAAAATCCAGCACGGTGCCTTCAACGTCGTTCAACGTTCCGGTCGGTATCAAGTCTTCATCGACGTCAAGGCTTTGGTCCGCATGAATCAATGCCACGTGATCCATTGCCGAGCCGCTGCCCGCACCGCCTAGATTCCAATAGCTGTGATTGGTCAAGTTGACGTGGGTCGGCGCATCGGTTGTCGCGGCAAACTTGATCGAAAGTTCGTTTTGGTCGTTCCAAGTGTATTCGGTCGTTACCTTGACCGTTCCGGGGAATCCTTCTTGGCCGTCGGGGCTGGTCAAACTGAACCGAACTCCGACTTCACCATCACGCTGAATCGTTTCAGCATCCCAGAACTGGTAGGTGAAATTCTTCTTTCCCCCGTGCAGGATGTGTTTGCCATGGTTGGCGGTCAGTGGATAAGTCTTGCCGTCGATTTCAAAACTTGCGCCGCCGATCCGGTTGCAGAAACGGCCCACCGTGCTGCCGAAATAGGGATGTCCATCCAAGTAGGGCTGCAGTGAATCGAAGCTCAAGTTGACATTGGCAAGTTTGCCGTTTCGATCCGGCACGTTCACATCCAACAGCGTCGCGCCCCAGTTCATCACCGAAACCGAATTTCCGTGAGTGTTGGTCAGGGTAAATCGCGAGACTTGCTGTCCATCCTCGGTTTTGCCAAAGGCTTCGGATGTCAATTTCATGGGGGCAATGTCGGCTTGTGCTGGGAATAAATCGAAAGCGATCAACAATGTCGCTACCGTGCCAAAAACAGTAAGGATGCGTATCATGACTTTTTCGATTGCGTTCGTGTACCGTACGTGATCGTATCCGTGTGAGATCACGCTCGGATCCGACCATCATCCCGTTGCAATGCTTGCCACTTTGAAGGCCTCGCAGTCCCACTCACTGATGCCCACAACTTACCAAATCGCACCGCTCCGCATCGGCAACGTCGATATCGGTTTTCCCGTCGTGCAGGCCGCACTTTCCGGCTACAGCGACCTGCCGATGCGCGTGATCGCACGACGGACGGGCGCAAGTTACACGATTTGCGAAGTCATGCTGGATCAGTTCTTGGTTGCATTGACCAACAAAAAGAAAACCAGGCATTTTCTGGATATCCATCCCGACGAGCATCCGGTTGGCGGTCAATTGATGGGCGCCGAACCCGAGCAGTTTTCCGCAGGAGCCATGAAACTGGTCGAGGCAGGGTTCGACATTATCGACGTCAACTTTGGCTGTCCGGTGAAAAAAGTGCTGGGCCGCTGTCGCGGCGGTTTCCATTTGTCACAGCCCGACGTGGCGATCGAAATTTTGCGGCGCACGCGTGATGTGGTTCCCGATGCGATTCCCGTGACCGTTAAAATGCGACGAGGTATCGATGACACGGCAGAATCGCGTGACAACTTTTTTCGCATTCTCGACGGTGCGATGGATGCCGGTTTGGCCGCCGCGACGGTCCATGGGCGGACCGTCCAGCAGCGATATGTCGGCCCGAGTCGCTGGTCGTTCTTGCGAGACGTGAAAACCTATGTGGGCGAACGCATGAAAATCTTGGGCAGCGGTGATCTGTTCACAGCGGATGATTGTTTGCGAATGATTCATGAAACGGGAGTCGACGGCGTGACGGTTGCGCGTGGCGCGATTGGAAACCCTTGGATTTTTCAGCAGGCGATCGCATTGTCCGACGGTGCCCCGCTGCCGCCACCGCCGACACTGCATCAGCAAGCCGCGGTGATGCGTGACCATTTCGAACTTTGTGAAACGACCTACACCGTCGATCGCGCACCGATGCTCATGCGAAAGTTCTGTATCAAGTATTCGCAAAGCCACCCCGATCACGAAGCGGTGCGTCTTGCCTTCGCGAGAATCAAGACTCGTGATGAGTTCGACGACGCGATCGGTCGGCACTACGCGGTCGACGGACCTGGCCGATACGTCCCTCGCGAAGTTCACGGTTCACAGGAAGAGTGCTGAAGCAGGCGGCCGCAGATTCACTCGCCCTCATCCTGTTTGTACTGGTCCAGTCGGCGGTACAAGGTTCTCGCGCCGATCCCTAGCACCTTTGCCGTTTCTTCTCGGTTGTTGCCGGTCAGTTTCAGCGTTTCTTCGATCGCCCAGCGTTCGATGACGCTAAGCGGTTGGCCGATCAGACTGGACTCGCCGGTGGCCGCCAGCGTCGGCGATTCGCCATCGTCTTCGACGCCGTCGGAAAGTTCGGGCGGCAAGTCGTCGATATCAAGTTTGCCGTCCGTGTCCAGAACGACCATGGTTTCGACAAAGTTGCGAAGTTGACGAACGTTTCCGGGCCAATCGTATCCAAAGAATCGTTTGGTGACCGCGGGTGTGAAGTGCGCGGTTGGTTTGTCGTGCCGCCGCAAGAACTGTTTGCGAAAGTGATCCATCAACGGGACGACGTCTTCTAAACGGTCTCGCAGTGGCGGTAATTCGATGGTGACAACCCGCAAGCGATGGTACAGGTCTTCGCGAAACCGGCCTGCGTCGATCAATTCTTGCAGCGGCCGATTGGTCGCGGAAATCAGGCGAACGTTGACTTTGATCGCCTTGTTGTCGCCCACCCTCGTGATCTTGTTTTCCTCTAAAACCCGCAGCAGTTTGATTTGTGTGCTGGCCGGCATGTCGCCGACTTCGTCCAGAAACAAGGTTCCTCCGTTGGCGTACTGGAATGCACCTTCGCGATCAGATACGGCGTCGGTGAACGAACCTTTGACGTGTCCAAACAATTCACTCTCGACCAGATTCTCTGCGATCGCACCGGTGTTCATGGCGACGATGCGCTTGTTGCGGCGAGGGCTGTTTTGATGAATCGCCTGGGCGATCACTTCCTTGCCGGTACCGTTCTCGCCGGTGATCAGCACCGTGGCGTCGGTCGCCGCGATGCGCCGCAAACGATCGATGACCGTTTGCATTTTTTTGCTGGTGTAAATGATCCCTTCGAAACCGAAACGTTCGTCCAGGCGTTGTCGCAGCTCTGTATTCTGGCGACGCAGAGCGACGGCGTCGGCGGCCTTCGCCGCGATCGCCCGCAGCCGGTTGGGCGTGATGGGTTTCTCTAGGAAATTGAACGCGCCTTGCTGCATCGCTTCCACGGCAACCGGGACGGTGGCATGTCCGGTGACCATCACGACCTGGCATTCGGGCAGTTTTTCGCCGGCGAGTTTTAGGATTTTCATCCCGTCGACATCGTTCATCACCATGTCAGTGATAATGATGTCGTACGTTTCGCGTTCGATCAGTTTCGCCGCATCGGGGCCGCTAGTGGCGACTTCACAAACGTATCCGACCTTCTCCAGCGATTCGGTCATCGCGCGCGCGTGCGCAGCCTCGTTGTCCACGACGAGTAACTTGAAATCGGATGGTTGATACGTCGGCGTTTCTTGAGAAGAAACCGCGTCGGTATCGTCGGTCGTTTCGGGCTCGTGATCGGTCATCGGGAACAGATCATAGGATGGTTAGCTGCGAAGCACGATGACAACGGTTCGACCGTGCTTCGTTCGCAATGAAAATCGGAGTGAGGAATGAAAACGGTTTATTCGGCGTACCGTTCTTGCAACGATAGTACTTCCATTGGTTCGTTACGGGTCGCCTTCATCGCACCGATCGCAGCCTCAGCGGCGGCGATCGTTGTGATACACGGCACGCCGTATTGAACGGCCGCGGCTCGAATTTTTCCTTCGTCGGTCCGTGCACCTTTTCCACTGGGGGTGTTCAGGATTAACTGCACGTCGCCGTTCTTGAGGTAATCGATCAGGTTCGGATGTCCTTCGGCGATTTTCTTGACGCGCGTGACTTCCACGCCGCCTTCTTCTAACCGGGCTGCGGTGCCGGCGGTCGCCAACAAATTAAAGCCTAGCTCTTTCAAGTCTTGTCCCAGCTTTAGCACCGATTCCTTGTGGCGGGCGGTCAGGCTTAGAAAGATGTTTCCGGACTCGGGCAAGACGGCTCCGGCCGCGATCTGGCTTTTGGCGAAAGCTAACGAGAATCGGTCGCTGACGCCCATCACTTCGCCGGTGCTGCGCATCTCTGGTCCAAGGACGATGTCGACGCCGGCGAATTTGCGAAACGGGAACACGCTTTCTTTGATTGAAACGTGACGCGGTACCGGTTCAGAAGTGACACCGAGTTCTTTCAGTGTCATGCCGGTCATGACCTTTGTCGCAATGTTGGCGACGGCAACGCCCGTGGCTTTCGCGACAAAAGGCACCGTGCGGCTGGCGCGCGGATTGACTTCCAATACATAGAGCACGGGATTTCCGTCTTCCATTTTTATCGCATACTGAATGTTCATCAGCCCGACGACGTTCAGACGCTTGGCAAGTTTGACGGTCGACTCGCGAATCTCGGTGAGTACTTCCTCGGCAATACTGAACGTTGGGATCGCGCAGGCCGAGTCCCCCGAGTGCACACCGGCTTCTTCGATGTGTTCCATGATCCCCATCACTTGGCAATCGGTGCCATCGGCGATGGCGTCGACGTCGACTTCCGTGGCGTCTTCCAGGAATCGGTCGATCAAGACCGGTTGGCCATCGGCGACGATGAACGCCTCGGCGACGTAACGTTCGAATTGAGGTTGGTCGTAACAGATTTCCATTGCCCGGCCACCCAGCACGAAACTGGGGCGCACCAGTGCGGGGAATCCGATGCGTTTGCCTTCGCGTCGCGCTTCGTCCATGTTGCGGGCGATACCGCTGGGCGGCTGGCGCAGTCCCAGCTCGTCGATCAGCTGCTGGAACTGTTCACGGTCTTCGGCCATCTCGATCGTTTCGACGCTGGTGCCAATGATCGGCACACCGGCTTCCTTGAGCCCCCGCGCCAGGTTCAGTGGGGTTTGTCCGCCGAACTGCACGATGACGCCATCGGGTTGGATCGCATCACAGATGTTTAAGACATCTTCGATCGTCAGCGGTTCAAAGAACAGCATGTCCGATGTGTCATAATCGGTGCTGACCGTTTCCGGGTTGCTGTTGACCATCACGCTTTCGATACCGATCTCGCGAAGTGCGAAACTGGCGTGACAGCAGCAATAGTCGAACTCGATGCCTTGACCGATCCGGTTCGGGCCGCCGCCCAGAATCATGACCCGTTTTTTATCGGTCTTCGGCGGCAGTTCGTCTTCTTCGTCATAGGCGCTGTAGTAGTACGGCGTGAAGGCTTCGAATTCTGCGGCACACGTGTCGACGCTTTTGAAGACGGGTCGGATGCCGAGTTCCAATCGGTGTGCGCGGATTTTGCTCTCGGTCGATCCGGTAATCTTGGCGAGTTGGCGGTCCGAGAAACCCATTCGCTTGGCGCTGCGAATATCATCGGCCGTCATGTCTTCGAGCGACCCGATGGCGATCAGCCGGTTTTCTTCTTCGATGATTTGCGACATGTGGTCCAGGAACCAGCGGTCGATGTTCGTCAGTGCAAACACTTCGTCGATCGACATTCCCGACTTCAACGCGTACCGCATATAAAAGATACGTTCGGCACCGGGCGTGCTGAGCTTTGCACGGATTTCGTCGGTGCCGGGGGCTTCATCGGTTCCCCAGGTATCGCGATTGTCGCTTCCGAGTCCGAACGCGCCCACTTCGAGACCTCGCAGCGCTTTCTGCAGAGATTCCTTGAACGACCGGCCGATCGCCATCGTCTCGCCCACGCTTTTCATTTGCGTCGTCAGTGTCGCATCGGCCTCGGGGAATTTTTCAAACGCGAACCGAGGCATTTTTGTGACGACATAGTCGATGGTCGGTTCGAAACAGGCCTTCGTTTTCTTGGTGATGTCGTTAGGCAATTCCCACAGGCGGTAACCGACGGCTAGTTTTGCCGCGATCTTTGCGATGGGGAAACCCGTCGCTTTACTTGCCAACGCGCTGCTGCGACTGACTCGCGGGTTCATTTCGATCACGATCATGCGACCGGTGTTCGGCTCGATCGCGAACTGAATATTGCTGCCGCCCGTTTCAACACCGATTTCGCGGATGACGGCCAGCGAGGCGTCACGCATACGCTGGTATTCTTTGTCGGTCAGCGTTTGAGCGGGCGCGACCGTGATGGAATCCCCCGTATGCACGCCCATGGCGTCGAAGTTTTCGATGCTGCAAATAATGACGACGTTGTCGTCGACGTCGCGCATCACTTCCATCTCGTACTCTTTCCAGCCGATGATGGATTCTTCGATCAAGACTTCCGTCACTGGTGATTGGTCCAGTCCGCTTTGTACCAAGCGGTCAAAGTCGTCTTTGTTGTATGCGATCGCGCTTCCGCTGCCTCCCATGGTAAAGCTGGGCCGGACAACCGAGGGCAATCCCGTATCGGCGAGTGCTTCGCGGGCTTCTTCGAGCGTATGGACCGTTCGTCCGCGACAGACGTCGAGTCCGATTTTTTCCATCGCTTTTTTGAACTGATCACGTTCTTCTGCCTTGGCGATCACCGCTGCGTTGGCGCCGATCATCTCCACGCCATATTTCTCCAGCACGCCGTTGGCTTCCAGGTCCATTGCCGCGTTCAGCCCGGTTTGGCCGCCCAGTGTCGGCAACAGCGCATCGGGCCGCTCTTTGGCGATGACCTTTTCGATCATTTGCCAGGTCAGCGGTTCGATGTAGGTCGCGTCGGCCGTAGCCGGGTCGGTCATGATCGTGGCCGGATTGCTGTTGACCAGTACGACTTCGTAGCCCTCTTCGCGAAGGGCTTTGCACGCCTGGGTACCGGAATAATCGAATTCGCAAGCCTGCCCGATCACGATCGGGCCGCTGCCAATGATCAATAGTTTCTTGATGTCGTCGCGTCTTGGCACGCTAGGGAGTCCGCTGGAGTGAAAGGATGTTCATGTGTCGTGGTGGTCGCTGCGGCGCAACCAAACGCCGATGCAAATTCCGCGAAGGATATCACGAGAGGGCATTGTTTGCGTAGGCGGCGTCGATCTGCTGGACAAACGAGCACAACGCGGCCCTGGGCCAAGGCGGCGGTGACGCCGGTTTGGCCGTCTGAAACAGCTCTGAAACGCCATAAACGCCCGCATATTGCTGGTAATCGCCGGTTCGCTCTCAAACGAGCAACTAGTCTTAGGAGACCATTCTTCCACCGCATCTGTGATTTCTATCATGAACCTTTCGCAATCACGTCGTGCTGTTGGCACGCGCGAGCGTCGCCGTATGCTCGCCGAGTCCCTGGAACCGCGAATGCATTGATCGTGATCAATGAGCTTCAGCGGCGGCAATTCGGTCATGGTGAACAAGTGGAAATGGGGGTTGGTGATTCATCGCTTTCGGCCGGAATCGACGACGATGATCAGGGCAGCCCGCGTGATTCAGACGACTCTGCTGCGGGACGACTGTTCTGAGACAATAGCCCGTTGATCGCTCGATCGTCTCGACCACATTCCTCTCGACCACATTGCAGTTCAGAAATTTGCCTCGCTGATCGCGACGGTGTAAACCTTCAAACGTGTCAAAACCGTTTCCGTGTCGTTCTGGAAGGAATCATGATGCGTGTCCAAGCAATGTTGGTGGTGATCACAGCGGCGGTTGTATTGCCGATTCCATGTGCCGAGGCAAACGATGCCGCGTTGGAACAACTACAGGGCACCTGGATCGGTGTTGTCGCGGAAGACGAAGACGGCGGGAAAGCAATCTTGACGATCGAAGGCAACCGTATCGATTTTCAACGTGATCAGTCGCCGGAATGGTACAAGGGCGAGATCGAGCTGGGCAGCGACAATGAAAAACCTCGTAAGCTGTTCGGTACCATCAAGGAGTGTCCGGTCAAAGATCTCATCGGCAAAGTTTCCAATGGCATTTATAAGATCGAAAACGATTCTTTGACCATCACGGCCGCCGCACCAGGCAGCGGTGTTGAACCACAGGATTTCGGGGATAAGAATTGTCGTACGCTTTCGCTAACGCGAAAGACGAAATCGGATTCCACCCGATGAATCCGGTAACGATTCTTCAAATGATGATTTCGGATAAACGTGACCTAGTGAGCCAGTGCCCCAGTGACCCGCGAAGATGAACGATTCTTTTTGGATCGGCGGTTACGATGCGTACCTCTCGGCGCGCCAAAAAGATTACGATGATGCGTTCGCCCGTCTGCTTCAGTGCCTCGGTCAGTGCGAAACCGATGCCGATCGCCAAGACGTCCATACACAAATCAAAAAGCTAAAAGAAGATTTCAAAGCGGATCGTCGCGATGACGATAAACTCTTGTTTTGATTCCCATCACCTGTGAACCATTAACGCTGATATGCGAACTTATTTCCAACGGATCATTGTTCTGTCAATCTGCTTCGGCGCATTCGATTCGCTCCCGCCAGCAGCATCACAAGATGAACTCGTTAAAGCCCCGGCAACGGCGTCGGCCGCGCGGTTCCTCGATTGGGGTGATCAAGGTGATGGGACGTATGCAAACCCCGTTTTGAACGGTGACTTTGCGGACTCTGATGTCGAGAAATTCGGTGACACTTGGTACCTGATCACATCGACCAATCACTACGCCCCCGGCATGACAATCATGCAATCTCGCGACCTGGTGAATTGGAAATATACCGCTCACGCGATCCCGTCGCTCTCTTGGCAGCCGAATTATCACTGGGACCAAATGAACGGGTATCGTTTCGGCTGTTGGGCAGGCGATTTGGTTTATCGTGACGGAGAATGGTTGTGTTACCAGATCGATTTTCAGTCGGGCCTGTATATGACCAAGGCGAAACAGATCACCGGGCCATGGTCGGAACCGGTATGCCTGCTGGAGCGAAAGCACTGGACCGATCCCGCCGTCTATTTTGACGAAGCGAAGAAAGAAGCGTGGTTGGTTTGCAACTGGGGCAAAGGTTCGCCACCGCGCCGCGATCAGCCGCATGAAATCAAGTTGTTCAAACTCTCTTGGGACGGCACAAGATTGCTGGACGAAGGTACCACGATCTTTTCGGGGACTGCGGTCGAAGCGGCAAAAATCAGACGCTTCAATGATCAGTGGTACATCATGATGATCGAATGGCAGGGTGAGGGAAAACAACGCGACCGCAAGCAGTTGTGTTTACGCTCAACGACCGATTCGATCTATGGTCCCTACGAATCGCGGGTCGTGATGGAACGAGCGTCGGACGACCACCGCTCGGCATGCCAGGGATCACTGATCGAATCGCCGGATGGCCGCTGGTGGTTCATGCATCAATTGGTCCAAAACGGCGAGCCTGTTTTTCATGGCCGGCCCCAGTGTTTGCAGCCCGTCCAGTGGAAAGACGGTTGGCCGATCATCGGCGTGGACAGCGACGGTGACGGTATCGGCGAACCGATTTGGAGCCACGAAAAGCCCATGCCTAGCGATGCAGCCGACCAGTTGCAAATGTCCGATGAATTTGACAGCGACGTGCTGGGGCTGCAGTGGAACTGGAATCACAATCCACGCACCGAACGTTTCTCATTCACCCAGCGACCAGGCTTTCTGCGACTGATTGCGTCCAAGCCATCGAAAGTCGACCGAGACAAATTAAAGGGAGCGTTTTGGGGGGCACCCAATACGCTGTCTCAGCGACAGCTCGGCGTCGGCAAGACTCAAGCCGAAACAAAGCTGGATCTGTCCGGCATGAAAATTGGTACGGTGGCCGGTCTGACGCATCATTCTGGCAAGTACGCATTGTTCGGCGTACGCATGGACCCGAGCGGTGAAAAGCGGCTCTTCTTTAATGATAACGGCAAGCAACAACCGATCACCGCGATCAAGACCGATACCCTGTACCTACGAAGCAATACCGATGGGGATCAGGCCACGTTCTCTTGGAGCAATGACGGAGAACAATGGAACCAGATCGAGCCGACCTATCAATTGAATTTCGGCAACTGGCGCGGTAATCGACCAGGGATCTTTTGTTGGAACGGCCGAACCGACGACATCAACGAATCCGGATACGTCGATTTCGATTGGTTCCACTACACGTACGAGTAGTCGCCAACATTACCGATCCATATTGGCAAGATAGGGGCAAACGTCGTGGCTTGTCTGGAAACATCCGAGCATCGGCGTGACCGATAGTCCATGCGCCGCCGCATGCCGACTTAACGACTTACTTGCGTTGGGCTGCAAGGCGACCATCGTATGGGGACCACTGTAAGGCGAATACAGCGGCGATCATCGCACCGAATAAAGCGAGTGCCATATCTTTCTGCGGGTCCCAAACGTCGCCCTGCTGACCATTGTATGCCTCCGCTTGTTCAGGTGACAAACTCTTCGCGATCTGCCATTCCAGAATCTCATACATTGCCCCCACCGCTAAGACGCTCATCACTGCCATGACGGCGGCACCTCGCGGACGCATTCCGCAGAGACGTTGCAGGATTTCCGATGCGATCGGCACGCCGAGAATGCCTGATGCAAAATGGACGAGACGATCGTAGTGGTTGCGTTGCCAACCGAAGTGATCCGAAAGTGTTATCCCAAGGACGCTGTGAAAGAAACCGTCATAGGGAACGAACGAATAGATCCAACGTGCACCGATCAAATGTAGCCACAAAAATAACGTCGCGCAAACAAAAGAGACCGTCGATGGTCGGAATCGGATGATCACGATTGTGAAGATCACCAGCCCCAGGACCGTTGGGACATGTTGCAGCACCAATTCATCGGGATACGGCGCGCCGACAAACGACATGGGAATGCACGCCGCGGTGGCTACGACCGTTAGGATGCGTGCCTTCAATGTTGATCCCACCATTGTTTGCGCTGCCGATCTGCAAGCGTTCGCGGTGTGACCATTACGCGGTTGGTTCAGTCTGACGCGGACGTCTTTCTGTGTCACTCAGCGGACCCACCGCTTTGGTTTCGTTTAGCAATTGAGAGTTGCGGTATTCCTCGTTGTTAAACGCATCGCGAGTTCCAAAAGCAAACTGAAATGCCAGTGCACAAAACGATCGAGTTTGCTTCAGTGATTGATAGTGTTCGGGAGCAAGATAACGTAGCCGTCCAAGTCGAAACCACGGGATGTAGTGAAAGTCGTGATGTTCGGTGTGCATGCCAAAATTGAAGGTCAACCAGTTGACCCATCCATAGTTTGACGCGCTGGGTTGGTAACACTGATGGCCGTGAAAATGAGAATTGCTAAGCATCAGGCCAAAGGCCAGCGGATGCAGAAAACCCGTCGTGAATAACGCGCTGAGAAACAAATATGCCAGCGGTTCCCATCCGAATGCCACGTACAAAATTCCGATCATCGACAACGAGAGCAACGGATAGGTGACCGCCCAAGCCTCCGTTTTGTATCGTTTGTATCCAGACACCAAGTGCTCATCGGCCAGGATGCGTAGTGCGAAATCCGACGGCTTCCACCGTCGATGATAGATTGCTGTCGCCGCATAAACTAACAGACCAACGACGGCCCGGATCATTTGAGTGACCAACATGAAAGCAGCGATGGGCCAAAACAGTGGCGTCGTTATCCAAGTCGTCGTTCGCCGAACTCGCGGTCCCGGCAGGTACCCGAAAATACGGTCCTTTAGCGCCAGCAGTATGCCGCGGCGTCGCTTCACAAAGTCCTTGTTCGAACCGAGATGGTTGTGATGGACGTGATGTTCGATCCACCACGTGTGATGTCCGGGGAACAGCATCGGTAACGACGTAAACGTGAAGAGCCAGCGGTTGGCTCGCTTGCTGCGAAAGACCAAAGAATGGTTGCACTCGTGCGCGAGATTAAAGATGGCGATATTCAAAAGAGCGCCGACACACCACGCCGCAAGCAAAATGACCCACCAGGGCTGGCCCACTAATGCAACTGCAATACCGATTTGTGCAACCGCCGTCCCGATGCAAAACGCTGCTGTTGAGGGTGCGCGACCGAACAGTTCGCGAACCTCCGGGTGATCTCGCAGAATGTTTTTCGCTCGCGTTCGATGCCAGACGGCATCGGGCTCTTGGTCCGGGGGCACACGGTCGCAGATATCAATTTCGAAACCGGGGAAAACCGGAGCCGGCGTTCCCAAAACTCGCCAATGAAATCGAGGTTCAAATCCCCCGGGAATCATCTCATTGCCGGGGGGGGAATCGGGCGCTGAAACGGAAGTCATGGTTTCCTCCGGCATCACAAGTTCGTGCAATCTTGTCGATCCACTATAGCGAATGGTCTCATCCCTCAAGCCGATTTCTGTCGTGTTTTATCCATAGAAAACCGCGATCCACACCGTCGGCTCATCCGCCGAAGTCCATTGAACGCGATGCCGGCGATGGGCCGCGATGTGCAAGTGATCGCCGACGCCCAGCCGGATCGGCGCATCAGAGTCCTCGAAAAGAATGACAGCCGCACCACGGATGACGACCACCCATTCGTGTTCGTTTTGGTCGTACCAGAATCCGTCAGGGCTGCGGTGCCCGGTCGAGATGATGCGTTCGACCCTTGTGTTTGAGTGATCCACCAACGTGTCGACGATTTCATCGGGCATCGACGCGGGGATATCGTCAAGCAGATTTCGGATCGGTTCTTGTGATTCGTCTTGGGGTGACATCGTCGCAATCAAATAAGTACATCCGCCAGGCAGGCAGGCAGGCTTGAACCAATGGCTTCTCGAAGCCCCAGTGTCGCAGCATCAAACACATTGTCGCCGCATAAGACACGCAATCACAGCATACGATATGCGATCAAGCGGCATCAGGTTGGCTTGGACTGGCAAGGCAGTGATGCAAGCTTGCAGCCAAGCCTGATCTCGAGCGTGACAGCCAAAAAGACCCCTTTCCCCTTAAGGCTTTCCCTGCCTGAATTGCGCACTCGTGTTATTCTGTTGCCACCCGTTGTGTGCGCGAATACTTGTATGCCCGCTAGATCTTGCTGTAAGGATCAATCATGAACGAAATCCTTGTCTCAGGCAGCGATATCATCATTCTGGCGATTCTGGTTCTGTGGCTCGGCAACGTGATCACAAACAAGATTGGCTTTTTGCGCAAGTACAGCATTCCAGTTGCCGTGACCGGCGGTCTGCTGTGTAGCATCGTCGTCGCGGTGATTGACACGACGACTGACACAACGATTAAGTTTGACATGCATCTGCGCGATACGTTGTTGCTCGTGTTCTTTACGACGATCGGTATCTCCGCCAAATTTTCACGCTTGAAAGCTGGCGGAAAAGCACTCGCAATACTAACCGTTTGTGCCTTCGTTTTCTTGATCCTGCAAGACATCACGGGTGTGTTGCTAGTCAAGCTTTTTGGAGGGCATCCCGCGATGGGGCTGTTTGCCGGCAGCATGTCGTTGGCCGGCGGTCACGGGACTGCTATCGCGTGGGGCAAGGAGGCCGTGGCGGCAGGTCTGACGGAGGCCAAGTCGATTGGGATTGCGTTCGCGACCTTTGGCCTTGTGACGGGCGGGATCATTGGTGGTCCGATCGCGGAAGCTCTGATTAAGAGGCACAACTTGTCGCCAAGTGGTGACGGCGACCACGACCAGCCATTGGATTCAGATGAAGACGACGACATTGCATCGATCACACTGGAATCTGCATTCAGTATGCTTTTCGTGCTGGCCGTTTGTCTTTCCTTTGGCGAGCTGGTGAATCGTTGGCTGTTCCACAACGACATCAAGTTGCCCGGCTTTTTGACAGCGATGATGGTTGGGATCGCGATCACGAACTACGCGGACAGGCGAAAGAAGCCGCTTCCCGTTAAGCAGTACGACGGAATCGGCACGTTGGCTCTTCAGCTCTTCTTGGCGATGAGCCTGATGAGCATGGACCTGACGTCCATCGCCGACTCTTTTGGGATGATCTTCGTGATCTTGAACATCCAGGCCATCGTCCTGACGCTCTTTGCAGTGTTGGTCATCTTTCGTGTCATGGGCAGAGACTACGACGCCGCCGTGGTCGTGGCGGGTTTTTGCGGACTTGGGATGGGGGCCACACCTGTCGCGATGGCAAACATGAGCGCGGTGACCCAGAAGTACGGAGTATCCTTCAAAGCGTTTCTAGTGATTCCACTTGTGGGTGCATTCTTTATTGACCTGCTGAACGCACTTGTCATCAAGCTCTTTATCGGTTTGCCGATCATGCAGGCGCCGGTATAGCCAGTCGTTCGTCCAGTCGCGTTCGGACGTTATGCTGCGCGGTGGATCGCAACCAAGCTGTTGTTCGGCGAATCAGGGATTCGCGACGACCGTCACGTCGGCTGGGGTGAGCCCGTCTTTGTGTCGCTGCCAAATCTTTTGGTATGCGTGTTCCAGTTCTTTGACGCGGTTGGCAGTCTGGAACAACGGCGATTCGTGTCGTTGCTCTTCCCATTTTTCGCGGATCGCGACGCAGCGTTCGGGATGTTTCGCCAACTCAATCGCAAGTCGCTCGTATTCCTGTAAGTCATTGACCACCAACTCTTTCATGCCGGCGGACGTCACCAGGCTGGCGGCGACACGCTCCGTGAATCGTGTGCCCGGACACGTTAAGACGGGAATACCCGACCACAATGAATCCGTCGCCGTGGTGTGGGCACAACAAACGGTGGTGTCCAAAAACAGATCCGCCAGTCGATGTCGCGCCAGGTGCTTGGGCTTCGAGGCGACGTCGGCAAAAACGAGGCGAGCTGAGTCGACCCCGCGTTTGTTCGCTTCGGCTCGCAAGTTGGCCACAACCGTCGGGTCGGATACCACGATCCATAAAACGCTACCCGGCACCGCGAGCAAGATCTTCATCCAAACGTCGAATACCTCAGGTTGTACTTTGTATTGATTGTTAAACGCTGCAAATACGAATCCCGAATCCGGAAGTCCACATTGCGCACGCGTCAGCGGACAATCGTCGAACCATTGCTGGTCATCGGTCATTTGATAAGTGTGAGGCAGATAGATCAGTGACTCGTGAAATTCCGCTCGCAAATCGCTGTCGCAAGGAGTGATGACCGAATCGGTGACGAAGTAGTCGACCAAGCCACCGAGCGTACTGGGGAATCCGAGATAATGAACCAACAGGGCTGCAGGGCGCAAAGCCAGCACCCCGGGACGTCCGTTGCCGGCATATCCCATCATGTCGACCAAGATATCGATCTGATCCGCCGCGATTCGTCGGCCAATCGTTTCGTCATCGGCCGGGTAAAGATCGACGAAGTGTTCAGCGTCCGCTTCGATTCGATTGCGATACTCACTCGCGTCATTGATACCGTAAGAGTAAGCAAAGACTTCGAATTCGCGTCGATCATGATGCGCAAACATCGTTCGAACGAGATGTCCGGTGGCGTGGTCTCGAAAGTCGCACGACAAGTATCCGATGCGCAGCCGGTCGCGAGTACTTCTTGGCCGTCGGTCGATCGCGATTTCCCGCGACCTCGCGTCGCGCAACCACTGGACGGTTTCGCGTCGGGCAAGACGATGCATTAATCCCGCGGGGATCGGCAGGGCGGGAGCCTGCGACACTCGCAAGCTGGGATGATCCGTCGCTGGCTCCGCTTGCAGTTCGGATACGAGCGTCTCGATTTGCTGGTTCCAGTCGTCACGCCAATCACAAATTTCTGCACGCTGACGCATCCAATTGGCTCGCGCACGCGACCACGCGGGCCGCAGTTGCAGGGCGTGTTCATAGTGCGTGACTGCTCTCGCATTCTCATGCAACGCAACCAACGCATTCGCTAAATTGAAATGAGCATCCGCATTACTGGCGTCTAACCGAACCGCGCGTTGCAGAAGATCAACTGCGGGAACGTATCGTTTCGCATCGACCAGGCTTCCGCCTGCGCTCAACAGTGTCCCCACGTGATGCGGCCTGAGTTCCACAGCACGTTTGTAATGTTCGATCGCCAAGTCGATTTGACGTTGTTCTGCCAGCAAATTTCCGAAATTCAGCCGCAATTGAGGGTGGTTCGGTGACGTCGCGATCGCATCCTCGAAACAAGACTTTGCTGCGTCGTGTTTGCCTTGTCGATGCAGTGCGACGCCAAGAATATTTTTTGCGTCTGGATGGTCACGGTTGAGATCGATCGCGCGTCGGACAATCGATTCGGCGTCCGCGAATTGAGAATTCTTAATTCGATGCCGTGCGGAAGCCTTCAGCGCCTCGAAAAGTTCTTTTCGGAGCTCTACGACCGCGGGTTGCAGGCTCAAGGCCGACGCAAAATGCTGTGCCGCGACGTCAAGTGAATCCGCGTCTCGAGCGATCATCCCTAGCACGTGATGTGCAGCGGCTTGTTCGCGTGGTCCGGCCCCACGGTCAAGAACCATTTGTGCCAGTTGCCTGCCACGAGCGAGGTCACCGGATCGATAGGATGCGATCGAGGATGCGGCGAGTGCTTTGATGGATTCGCTCAAGATCGGCACTCAAATCAAATTCAATTCGATGCGTGGTGCTTGTTGCAGCTCTCGCTTCGGTTCGCGAATCGGTTTCACACATCGCAAGAAAGCAGTCATCTCGAGAACCACGTTTCGAAATCGCTTTACATCTTGCATGATTTCGGTCGGCGACCGGCCCTCGTTTCCCTGCATTTCGAGCGTCAACACAATGCGTTCAGTTTGCCAGTCACCGCGATATCCGTAATCGGCGCGCCAAAAATATGGCTGCGAAAAATAGCCCCATGAGTTCAAAAACATTTGTCGAACATGAGTCGGATCTTCGAAGGCGTCGTCACTCGAGCCATAGGGCGTCGCAAGGATTGCGGTTGCGCCATTTTTTGCGACGCGGTGCAGTTCGGCCATCATCGCCAGCGGATGCCTGATGTGCTCGATCAGGTGCCGGCCAAGAATCTCATCGAAGGAGTCCGCCGCAAAGGGAAGCGGAGTGGATTCACGATCATTCAGGTCCGCCTGGACATCAACGCCGGGCAAAGCGACCAAATCTAAATGAACGTAACCGTCCAGGATCGACCGACCGCAACCGATGTGCAACTTCGTTTTGGCAAGGGAGTTCTCGTCCATCGCGATATTGTAACGTGGAAAGCGATTGTCGGCGAAGTCGAGAATAAGTGAATCGCGGTGCGTCATCGTTCGGGCTTTGCGCATCTTGTGGGCGGTGCCCTCGTTGCCGACACCTCACGTCCAGCGCGCACAACAACTAACATGTGCGGCGTCGGCAACTGATCACGAGTTGCCGTTCGTCACGCAATGCATCCTGCCTCAATCCTTGCCGAGCACTCATGGCCTCACCAGCGTTAGACATCATTGGCTCGCGAGAGCTGGCGTCCTGGCTCTTGACACACAACGCTAGTCTGGCCGTCTCGACATACCAAGCTGGAAAACTGCTCTTGATCGGTGTCAAACCGAATGGAAAGTTAGGCATCTTTGAACGCACCTTCAATCGTTGCATGGGACTCTGCAGCGACTCGCAAACCATGTGGATGAGTTCGAAGTATCAGGTGTGGCGACTGGAGAACATGCTTGTCGATGGTGCAGTGCAAGGTGAATTTGATCGATTGTACGTGCCGCAAGTCGGATACACGACCGGCGATATTGACGTGCATGACATCGGTGTCGACGGCGATGGACGTCCCGTTTTTATTAGCACACTGTTCAACTGCATCGCGACCACGAGTGAACGATGGAGCTTTACCCCGCTGTGGCGACCCGCCTTTATTTCCAAACTCGCGGCCGAAGACCGCTGTCATCTCAATGGCATGGCGATGGAAGACGGCAAGCCCAAGTTTGTTACCGCCTGCAGCCAGTCCGATGTCATCGACGGATGGCGAGACCGACGCGAAGGTGGCGGAGTCGTCATCGATGTCGAGAGTTCCGAGATCGTTGGCGAGGGTTTTTCGATGCCGCATTCCCCGCGGCTGTATCGTGATCGATTGTGGTTGTTGGATTCGGGGCACGGCTACTTCGGTTATTTAGACTCGAAGTCCGGCAAGTTTGAACGCGTCACGTTTTGTCCCGGCTATGCGCGCGGACTCTGTTTTGTCGGCGACTATGCCGTCGTTGGCTTATCGCGTCCGCGACACGACGAAAACTCTTTTCACGGATTGCCACTGGACAACGAACTGGCCAGCCGCGATGCGGCCGCAAGGTGCGGGCTGCAGATCATTAATCTCAGCACCGGCAATGTCGACCATTGGGTTCGCATCGACGGCGGACTTGTTGAGGAGCTTTACGACGTCATCGCACTGCCTGAGACCAAACGCCCCAAACTAATCGGGTTCAAGACGAACGAAATCGAACGCAGTGTTTGGGTCGACGAAGACGGCAAAGCACATAGCTGGACGGCCGTGCAGTAGGGGGGGCGTAAGTCAAAGTCCTTAAGGCAAGAGCAAGATAAGAACCAAGGCAAGAGCCAAAAACACTGTGCGGATGTGAATGTTCTTGAGCCGTCAAACTCAGTTGCTGTGAAGATTTGGCAAACCAGTACGCCGTTGTCGGAAGTGAAGATCGATTTCATGCTTCATGGCGTCTGGTGAGGTCTATCTGTTGCCTCGGATGCAAGGTCCTTCTGGTTGACTACACTGATTTCCCCACAGGAAGTCTGGATTCATAGCAAGAGTTTTGCGCAGGATTATTGATTATGCCACGAAAACGCAAACGTTTGGTGCGGTACTTACGTCGTGACTTGGCGAGGTTTCTTCAAGTGGAACGACTCGAATCGCGACGATTGCTGGCAAGTGATTTTGGCGACGCCCCTTCGCCGTATCCCACGGTACTGGCCGACGGTGGGGCTGAGCACGACGAGGTGGGGCCAACGCTCGGTTTGACACGCGACAGCGAACCTGATGGACAAGCCGATGACGGTGCCGACGAAGATGGCGTGACGTTTGGCGTGGTGCAGGTCGGTGCGCTGGACGCCACGGTGACGGTCAACGTCCAGGGCGGATCGGGCAAGCTGGATGCCTGGATCGACTTCAACGGCGACGGCAACTGGGGCGGGGAAGGCGAACAGATCTTTGATTCGCGCAGCGTCGTGGCGGGCGACAACGTGCTGACGTTCGATGTGCCGGCGTATGCGCTCGCGGGAGTCACTTATGCACGTTTCCGGCTAAGCACTGCCGGTGAACTGGGCCAGGGTGGGGCTGCCGCTGACGGCGAGGTCGAGGATTACCAGGTCACGATCGATCCTCCGGCAGAGACGACAGCGCTCTTTTCGCAAAACACGATCAGCACCAGCGCCGATGGGGCGGTTCGCGTTCAGGCGGCCGACATCGACGGGGACGGCGACTTGGACGTCCTGAGCGCGTCCGTTACTGATAACAAGATCGCCTGGTACGAGAACGACGGCAGCGAAATCTTCACCCTCCGCACGATCAGCACCAGCGTTAGCGGTGCACAGAC